>Ga0182027_10000479_pt1 | contig 69918 bp, 73 predicted proteins | sample 712E1DmetaG_FD_121300 | JGI IMG/M metagenome (GOLD analysis project Ga0182027, IMG submission 121300) | Permafrost microbial communities from Stordalen Mire, Sweden - 712E1D metaG (Illumina Assembly) | ecosystem: Environmental > Terrestrial > Soil > Wetlands > Permafrost | place: Sweden...
CCCTGTTTCAGCAGCGACTCCGGACCAAGCTACGGCGTCCAAACGCCGTATGTTGAGTTGCACAACTCCTGGGGCACGGTTGTGGCGTCGGGCTATGTCTCGTTTGCCTACAACGTTTCCCAGACCGGCACCTACTACCTCAAGGTATGGACCATTCCGGGATCGTGGGCAAAATACGGTCTCTCGGCGAGAACCGTCGCCATTCTTTCAACGCAAACGACAAGCGTGGATTCCTCGAATGTCGCAAAAGTGACGGATTCTTCAGGCACGAAATACACGGTTGGGATCACCAATGACACTACCAAGCTCTCGCTCGCCCTCACGCTCTCGGCGAAGGTGAGCGGATCGGTGACAACCTCGGTACTTGCCCCAAGCGATTTTGCTTCGGCGCCCGGCACGAACGCTCCGGTGGTGGCAATTTCGATAAACGCGGATCCGACTATCACTGCGTCAATCAAGGCTGCAGACATAACGATTCCCTTTTCCGTTTCGGACCTGAACGGAGCACCGGAATCGTCGCTCGTGGTCCTGTGGCTCAACGATTCCACAAATCAGTGGACGCCCATTAGTTTCACAATTGACACGATCAATCACGACATTGTCGCTCACACCACGCATTTCAGTGTGTATGGGGTCTTTGTTCGGTCACAGGCCACGCGCGCGGCGCTCCGCCCGGTCGCCTCATTGACCTACGGGATGAAGGCAACATTCCTGCGCAACAGACAAAGCCTGTTCATTCGCTATTCGCTGCCGGAGCCGGCTCATGTCGCCGTCCGCCTGTACAATGCCCGGGGCATGTGCCTGAAAAGGACAACCATACCCCGGGCGGCTGCGGGATTCGCGACCCTGTCGTGGAGCTGCGCCGATCTCGGATCCGGCGTTTACATTGTGGATTTCGAAGCGGGCAAATATCGGACAAGGGCGGGATTTGCTGTGATGAGATAATGGAGCCCGGGCCTATTTCGAACGGGCAGTCGTGTCGGTCGAGGATGGCTTGGTTCCCTCCGATATCCCGGACTGTGCGGAATCCGGAGCAGCCGGCACCCTGCCTTCGATTACCCCTTGCGGCGCAGGAGCCACGGGCCGTTTGGGAACGGCTTCATTGTATCTGTCTACCCATTTGTTCCTCACTATCGAGGAGACGATCGCGCAGGCGATGCTGCTTGCGGCAAGACTCGCGCCTATCGTCAGGTTCAGGCGTTGCGCATTCTTGTCAATTGCAAATGCGGGATTCCCCTGCATCTCCTGCAGGTAGGAGACAAGAGCGAGTCCCAGATACATGCCGGCCCATTCACCCAGTTCGTTGCCGACCTGCTTTGCTATCCACGACCAGACGGAATGGCTCGCCGACGCACGGTTGTCCAGGAGCATGCCGTACAGCGCCGGCTCTGTGAGAAGCAGGCCGCCCTGTTTGTACTCTCCCGCATCTAACTTGTCGATGTGGAGGTCAAAAAAGTCGTCGCGAGAGGCTCTCCGGGCGACTGAGGCATTGAACGCAAGAGCGCCTTTGTGCAGGAGATAGTCCGACCGGCCGTACAAGCGCTGCTGGACAAACGACGCGATCTCCGTGCCGATAGTGAGAGGGATAGTGAATTTGTAAAGGTTGTTCGAGAACGGCTCGCTCTTTCCGGAGGAATCGAGCCTGCTTTCGTTCTTGATCGCGTCAAGGAGCCCCTCGACCTCATACACTGCGATACCGATATCGACGCACCACAATAACGCTCCCACGGCGTGGCCGCTCCATTTGTAACCGAGGGACCTGTCGGCATAATCGGCGCTGGAATCTTGCGTGAGCAGGAATCGCTCGAGCCTGAACCGGCTTACGGATCTGGTGCCCTGCGAGTAGTGGTCTTTGATGGGAAGCGAGTCGGACAGGGGCGAGGCGGCGGCAACAGCCGCAAGAATCAGGGAGCAGATCATTATTTTGCGGCATGGTGTCTTCACGCGTCCAACCCCACGGTTAGACCATCCCTGCTGCTTTGCAGGGCACGTTCGATGATTCGTATCACCGCTCTTCCCTGTTCGGGCTTGACGCAAAGCCCGGCGCCATTGACAATCGCATCATACACGTTCTCGTAGAACGCGCTATAGCGCCCGGGCGCAGTCTCCACCGTTTCGCGCCGCAGGCGCATCCCTTCGCCGGTGGTGAGCGTGCCCCATCGGCCCGCTCCTTCTCTTCCCCAATCCGCGCCGGCAGGCGATGCGCCCTCCCTCAGGGCTTCTTCCTGCGGATCAAGACCGCACTTGACGAATGAGCCATTTGTGCCGTTGAGCCGGAACCGGGGGCGAGGCTCGCACGCGAGCATGCCTGCTTCCAGCGTCACCTTGAGACCCGGGTAGTGGAGCACGATTTCGAACTGATCGTCGGTTTCCGCTTTGTCACGCTCGATCCTGATGTCGGCGGCAAGAGACGTGGGCGAGCCGAAGAGCGCGAGGGCCTGGTCGACGAGGTGCGGGCCGATGTCGTACAAAAGGCCGCTGCCCGGGCCCGGCTGCTCTTTCCACGCCCCGGGTTTGCGCCGGACCCTGAACCGGTCGAAATTCGACTCAAATTCAACGAGATGTCCCAGTCTCCCGGCCCGGACGATTTCGGATACGGTGAGAAAGTCGCCGTCCCAGCGCCTGTTTTGGAAGACAGTGAGGATCCTGCCCGCCTTTTTTGCCAGATCGACCAGTTCCTGCGCGTCGCTTGACGCAACTGTAAACGGCTTGTCGACAACGACGTGCTTGCCGGCCAATAGCGCCGCGCGGGCCAAATCGAAATGTGTGGCATTTGGTGTGGCAATTACCGCAAGCTCGATATCCTTGTTGCCGAAAATCTCGGACGCATCTTTCACCACAGCGACGCCCGGATACCGCTGGCGCGACGCGTCGCCGTGACGCTCCACTATTGCAGCGAGCCGCAACTGAGGAACCGCGGAAATCACCGGTGCATGGAACACGCGTCCGGCCATGCCGTACCCCACAAGGCCTACATTTACGCTTCTGGACATACCGTTCTCCCGGTCGCAGGGTACTGGGGTTTGCACATTGGCTCGATTATTGCAAAATATAATGTGGAAAGGTCGTATGCGTTCCGGCGCGTTCACCGTGAGAATTGTAATTGATGTGATGCCGGGTAAAGCCTGTTTTGGAGGACAATGCGGCCCTGGGTGGATTTCCACGGGTCCGTCACTATGCAACGAAAATATACTCAAAGTCGCTCGCTACCCCCGAAGCAAAGCTTCGAGGGAACGCGCTCGCCATGGGATTCATCCAATGGACAACGTGCCCACAAGTCTTGACGAATTTGTTCGCACCCACAGCAGGCCTATTCTGGCCGATTTCTGGGCCGAGTGGTGCGGGCCATGCAAAATGATGGCGCCGGTTCTGCAGGAACTGGCAAAGGAGTGGAAGGACCGGATCACGGTGATAAAAATAGACACCGAACGGAAGCAGAGCCTTGCGCAACAATTCAACATTACCGGTATTCCAACGCTTATTCTTTTCATGAACGGCGCAGAGGCGCACCGGATTACCGGCGCGATGCCTTTGGCGCAGCTTAAGCAGGTGCTGAGCGAGTTTGTATGATCGGCATGCCGTGATGACAATTTCTCAACTTCGATCCATGGCATCATGCTTAAACCCCATGGCAGTGGGGGGCTTGTTCCTATTTGCGTCATGCAAATCCCCCAACGACACTCCGCCATGGGAGGTGAACACCCTCACCAGCCAACTCCGGGCCCGGGCCGGCGGCAGCTATGCGGTCCTGGGCAGCGGCATCACGCACTACGAGCTCCAGGGACCGGACACCGGCCGGGTCGTCGTGCTTGTGCACGGATCTTTCTTGCCTATGTGGACATGGGACAGGCAAATAAGCGTGCTCGCGGATGCGGGCTTTCGCGTGTTGCGATATGATGAGTTCGGCCGCGGCTATTCCGACAGGCCGCAGACCGACTACAATATTGGGCTCTATTGCGACCAGCTGGGCCAGATCATCGACGCTTTGAAGCTGAGAAAACCGGTTTCGCTCGTCGGCATTTCATTCGGCTGCGCAGTCATTGCAACGTATGCTTCTCTGCACCCGGAAGACATTGACAGAATGGTATTCTCGGCGCCCTTGGTTGATCCCTTGAACGCCTTTGCCAGAATCTTGACGAAATCGGGCATCGGAACGGCAACCATCAAAAATCAGCTCCGGCGGCAACTGCGTGAGGGCATCCACTCCACGCTGCTGGCGCGCGGAATGCCCGACCGCTATGCAGACCTGTTCATTGAGCAGGCGTCAATCAAGGGATTCCAGCGTTCGGCGATCTCATTCTTCCACAATGCGGCACTCGCCGATTACCGCCCCTTCTACCGCAACACCGGCATACACGTTCACAATATTATGCTGATATGGGGCAGCCTCGATAAAACCGTTCGCAAAAATAATGTGGAAACCTTCGAGAGGGTCATTCCGCGGGCGCGCGTGGAGATCCTCGATGGCATCGGCCATTTGGCGCCCTTTGAAGCCACGGAAAAATTCAATGCCCTGCTCCTTGACTTTTTGACAAAATAGACTGGCGGCATGCCGCAAGCCCTGTTTGCGTTTGCAATCCAAAAGTTTGCGCATTCCCCGAAGCTTGCTTCGGGGTTAGCAAACGACTGTAAACTTCTTCTTCCTTATGGATGGAAGATGCCCCGCAGGTTCGCAGGAGCGGCTACTCCTGTAGTGTTGCATGCAGTCGTAGTCGTGGTGCTGCGGGGTTCTTCACTTTGCCGGCCGCGCCAACGCGGCAGATATCCCTCGACTCTGGCCCGAAATTCGCTGTTTACGTACCATGATTGCAATGACCAGAACCGGGCCGGAAACCAAGATGAGCCGGGAGATCGATGTTTCAGTATGCCATATTGCTCTATAAAACAAAATGTTACATGTTTTCGACACGGGCCGCTAAGATTTTTTATTTGACATCGATCCGATTTCACGCTATATTTTATTATAGTTTATAAATTTAGTGAACATCAAATCAATTTCGCAGTCGGGAGAATAATTCGTGCGCAGATCACAAACCAACAGGGGAGGTTCCGATGAAGATCGCATCAGACATTACCAAACTCGTCGGCCACACGCCGCTGGTTCAAATCAACCGTCTTAACAAAGATGGAAAAGCCAGGATTGCGGCAAAACTTGAGTTCTTCAACCCCATGTCGAGCGTCAAGGACAGGATCGGGCTTGCCATGATCGAGGACGCGGAAAAAAGGGGGATTTTGAAGAAAGACAGCATCATTATCGAGCCCACGAGCGGCAACACAGGTATTGCGCTTGCATTTGTTGCAGCCGCAAAAGGTTACCGGCTCATTCTCACCATGCCGGAAACCATGAGTATGGAACGCAGGAAAATTCTCAAATCGCTGGGCGCGGAACTGGTGCTCACCGAAGGTCCCAAGGGCATGAAAGGCGCGGTTGCGAAAGCGGAAGAACTCTCGGCACAAACGCCGAATTCGTTCGTTCCCCAACAGTTCAATAACCCCGCAAACCCGGAGATACACCGCACCACAACGGCCGAAGAGGTTTGGGCCGATACCGACGGCGCGGTTGACATTTTCGTAGGCGGCGTGGGCACGGGTGGAACGATTTCCGGCGTTGGCGAAGTGCTCAAGCACCGCAAGAAATCCGTGCAGATCATCGCAATTGAGCCGGAAAAATCCCCGGTGCTCTCCGGCGGCCAACCCGGGCCGCACAAGATCCAGGGAATCGGCGCGGGGTTCGTCCCCGGCGTGTACAACAAGGACGTCGTCGACGAAATAATAAAAGTAAAGGAAGAGGACGCGGGCGACACTGCGCGAACCCTTGCAAAAAAGGAAGGTATATTTGTTGGAATTTCGTCGGGCGCCGCTCTCTGGGCCGCCCTGCAGGTTGCCCGGCGCGACGAAAACTCGGGCAAACTCATCGTGGTGTTGCTCCCCGACACGGGAGAGCGATACCTCAGCACCTGGCTCTGGGACGAACCGGCCGAAGCGCCGGCGTTGTAAGGCCCCCTTCGGGGGATTTAGGGGGCGAGCAAAACTGCAAAAAGGAAGCTCCCTGCGCAAATGTCGTTTGGCAATTACACCATTCTCTCTCTTATAGAAAGGCCCGATCATGAGTTCGAAACCATACCGCTTTGAGACCCTAGCCCTGCACGCCGGACAATCCATTGACGCCACGCAGTCGCGGGCAGTACCGATCCATAGAACCAGTTCCTACGTGTTCAAGAATACGCAGCACGCCGCGAATCTCTTTGCGCTCAAGGAGCTGGGGAACGTTTACACACGCATGAACAACCCCACCACCGACACGCTGGAGCAACGCATTTCCCAACTCGAAGTCGGGGCCGCCTCGGTTGCGGTTTCGTCGGGAACTTCGGCGATTTTCTATTCGATCATTACGCTCGCCCAGGCCGGAGACGAAATCGTATCCGCCAACAACCTGTACGGAGGAACCTATACCCAATTCGACGCGATTCTGCCCAAAATGGGCATCACAACCCGGTTTGTGGACCCTCGCGACCCGAAAAACTTCGAGAAGGCGATTAACGACAAAACACGCGCGGTTTTCATAGAAACAATCGGGAACCCGAAGCTCGATTTTACCGACATCAAGGAAGTTGCCGACGTCGCGCACCGCCACGGCATCCCGCTCATTGTCGATGCCACGTTTACGACGCCGTTTTTGCTCCGCGCAATCGAACACGGAGCGGACATCGTGGTCAACTCATTGACAAAGTGGATAGGCGGCCACGGCACGGCTATCGGCGGCAGCATCACCGATTCCGGGAAATTCGACTGGAAGGCCGGACGTCACCCACTGTTTACCGAACCCGACTCCAACTATCACGGCCTTCGCTGGGCGCAGGATCTTCCCGACGCGCTTGCGCCCATCGCGTTTGCGTTACGGGTGCGAACGGTTCCTCTGCGCAACCTGGGAGCATGCATTTCTCCTGACAATTCATGGATTTTCTTGCAGGGGCTCGAATCGCTGCCGGTTCGCATGCTGCGGCATTCGGAGAACTCCCTGGCCGTTGCCAGGCACCTCAAAAAGCACCCCAAAGTCTCCTGGGTACGATACCCGGGCCTTGCGGACGACCCGGCATTTCCGGCCGCCAGCAAATATCTTAAAAACGGCTTCGGCGGAATGGTTGTCTTTGGCATAAAGGGCGGGTACGACGCCGCGGTCAAGGTCATCGACAATATCAAGCTCTTTTCGCATCTGGCGAACGTGGGCGATGCAAAAAGCCTCATTCTCCACCCGGCGAGCACGTCGCATTCCCAATTGACAGAGCAGCAGCAGCTCGAATCGGGGCTCACGCGCGACCTTATTCGTTTGTCAATAGGGCTCGAACACATCGACGATTTGACGGAGGCGCTGGACGAAGTGCTTTCGCTGGCATAAGACGAATCGGGAGGCAAGGCCATGCGCAGTGCAAAAATGACGGTGCGCCATGAACACGGCCTTCACGCGCGTGTGGCCTACGCTTTTACCGCCGTTGCAAAGGCGCTTACCTCGCGGATAACGGTGAGGAGGGACGGCCGGTCTGCCGACGGCGGATCGGTGCTGCAGCTTCTGATGCTCGCGGCTGCGCGCGGCGCGGTAGTAGAGGTGAGTGCGGAAGGCGGTGACGAGGAAGAGAGTTTGAGAAGACTCGGGGAGTTCTTTTCCGGCGGGACCGGCATTTAGCGGGCGTCCGCGCATCGGCGAGATTATGAAACTGTCAACAAAATGCCGGTACGGCCTGAGAGCGATGATCGAACTCGCGCGGCATTACAGCGTTGGGCCGATCAACAGGAAGAGCATTTCCAGCGCGCAGCACATCACCAAGGCGTACCTCGAAAATATCCTCACCTCGCTTCGGGAGAAAAAGCTCGTGCTTACCACGCGGGGCGCCGGCGGCGGGTTCGTGCTGCAGCGCCCGCCTGCCCGGATAACGGTGCTCGACATTGTCAATGCACTGGAAGGGTCCCTTGCCCCGGTTGACTGCCTCGACAACCCCGCTGTTTGCGAAAAGTCCGAGTGGTGTCCGGCGCGGCAGGTGTGGAAAAAGCTCTACGATGCACAGGTGAAAACGCTGTCCGGAATTTCGCTGCAGGATATTATCGAGGCGCCCTCCCCTGCGGGCGATGTCAACTACATGATATAGCGGCGCCGGGCATTCAGAACAAGGGAACCATCCTTTCCTTTTTGCAAGGGAAGGTCAAATGATTGACGACCCAGAATGCACACCCTCTTTCTTCCTTGCCGCTTGACCCACCTGATTCTCTGCATCCAGTCGCTTTCGCTTCTGCACTGCTCTTTCCAACAGCGGGATCTCCGCGAAGCGTCTGGAGATGTGAAGGACAGTAGGCAAACCCCCGAAGGTTGAACGTTGTGTCCGGCAGGAGACCCGTTGCGGGAAACGCCTGGACAGCACAAGAATTTTCTGGGTCCGGTCGCTCAGATGTAGCTTTTTATAAAAGTCTACCTCGCAACGCACCGGAACCCGTGCCGGTTGAGGCGCAGACTCGGTTTGCGGGTGCCACGGTAAGCAGAGCGAAGATGGAGTGCACTGCTGTGCCACGATCCTCCACGATATACGCAGTATTCACCTGAAGTAGCACCCTGTGGATCGAATTGGCTATCACTTGAATATGGACTGTAGTAGTCGCTGCACCATTCTGAAACATTTCCAATCATGTCATATAACCCCCATTCATTAGGCTTTTTCTGCCCAACCGCATGAGTCTTTGAATCGGAGTTTTCACCGAACCATGCATACGTGCCGTCCATACTATCTCCCCAATAATATCTTGTCTTGCTTCCTGCACGCGTCGCATACTCCCATTCCGCTTCCGTCGGCAGCCGTTTGCCAATCTTCTCACAATAGGCCTTTGCCTCATTTCGCTTGACATTCTCAACCGGGCACGTCGGGCAATTCTTGAAATCCGACGGGTTATTTCCCATAACCTTCTCAAAATCAGCCTGTGTTACTTCAGTCTTGTCCATGTAGAACCCGTTCAGCGTCACCTGATGTTTCGGCATTTCATCAAGTAACCCGCTATCCGATCCCATTTGAAACGTCCCTCCCTTTATCCGTATCATATTCTCTTTGCTGGCTACTTGTCTTCCTACGCAGCCGGCCGTCACAAGGGAGAATCCAGCAGCTGCGGCTATAACTATTATGGCCCACATTCTCATCGCATAACCCTTCGAAGTGACGGTTTCTCCCCAAAACCGAGCACGCACGCTCCATGCAGCGGGCTATTCATTGCGGTTCTCATAAGTGAGTAATGGACTTTCTTCACCAATGTCAATCAAAGAAACAATTCGCGGCCGAGCGACAAGTCACTCCGCATCGCTGCCTGCGAACGATAATATATATTGGCGTAAATCCATTGCTGGTATTCTACCTTCTATCGGTAACACCAAATCGTTTGATGTGACGCCACAACGTTGTTCGGTCAATTCCCAGTTCCCTGGCAGCTTCTGCACGGCTGCCCTTGTTCTTTGAGAGTGCGTCACTCAGGGCTTCTGGGGTGATTTCCCTTTTCTTCCCGTTCTTGGGACCATTTCGGGATTCGCTGTTGTCCGATGGAGGACAGACTGTCGACCTCAGTTCCACGTGCCGGATTTCCAAAGGCAGATCGAAAACGCCGATCTCTCTTTCCCGGCACGTGACAAATGCGTGTTCTATGGCGTTTTCCAGCTCCCTGATGTTCCCCGGCCAGCAGTAATCCATCAGGGTGAGTGCCGCATCCGAGGCGAGTCCGGCTATGGCCTTCCCGGTCTGTCTGTTGAATTTATCGATAAAGTGACCTATGAGCAGACCGATGTCGTCTTTGCGTTCGCGCAGCGCGGGTAAATGCACGGGAAAGACCTTGAGCCTGTAGTACAGGTCTTCGCGGAACCCGCCAGTTCTCACTAGATCCCTCAGGTCCTTGTTGGTGGCGGTGATGATCCTGACATCGGATTTCCTGGACGTGCTTTCTCCCACACGCTCAAATTCCCGCTCCTGTAGAAATCGCAGGAGCTTCACCTGGATATACGGGGAAACGTCGCCGATTTCGTCGAGGAACAGGGTGCCGCCGTCGGCCAGTTCAAACCTTCCGATCTTGTCCTTTATCGCACCTGTAAACGCACCCCTCGCGTGGCCGAACAATTCGCTTTCCAGGAGCGATTCGGTGAGCGCGGAGCAGTTGATCTTGACCATGGGCCCGTTCTTTCGCGGGCTCCGTTCGTGGATGGCGCGCGCGGCAAGCTCCTTGCCCGTACCCGTTTCACCGGTGATGAGCACCGAAGCGTTGGACGCGGCTGCGAGGTCGATGAGTTCAAACACATTCTGCATGGGTTTGCTTTTTCCCACGAGCCCTGAAAACTTTCCGCTTTCGCGCTCAACCTGTTCCTCAAGCGCCGCGTTCCTGCGCTCGGCCTGCTTGAGCGCGGAGATATCCGTAAGCGTCTCAACCGCCCCGATGATAACGCCGTCCGGGTCTTTCATGGCGCGCCCGTTCTTGAGCACCGGAAGGCGCGTTCCGTCCGCGCGCTTAAGTTGACATTCAAGATTGTTGACAAGGGAGCCGCTGAGCAGGCTGCACTCTGTCATGGAATCACACGCGCACATCATGATGTCGCGGCACCGCTTGCCGACAATTGAGGGCGAGGCAAGTGCCGTCATCGATTCGAGGCCTTTGTTGCAGAATCTGATGACGCCGGACGTGTCGATGATAAAGATTCCCTCGGCCATGGTCTGGAGGATTGTCTCGAAGCAGTCTGCTGATAATCCCTTTTCAGGATCAAAGCATACCATTGCATTATCCTTTCGAATGTTGCATCGCTAGGAATCCGTGTTGCGTGCAACAGAATTTTGTTGCAGTGCAACAGCAGAAATATACGATAATAAAGCGTCCCCCGCCAATACGAAATCATTAGAACAGTAACTACCAGCATATCTTTCTAATTAGCAATATCTTATACCAATGACGATTCATGCACCTTAGGATTCATCCCACCTGGCACACCTGTTGCGTAATCTCCTAGCTTGAACAAATATTTCAATTGCAGGAGGATTGAATGGCAAATGAAACGACAGATCTCAGTTTCAAAACAGATGTTCTTGAATCACAGATTCCGGTTCTCGTCGACTTCTGGGCTCCGTGGTGCGGGCCGTGCAGAATAGCTGGACCGATCATAGACCGCGTTGAAGAAAAGGCAGGTCCAAAGGCCAAAGTTTATAAGCTGAACGTGGACGACAATCCGCATACCGCGGTTCAATATGGTGTAACCGGGATTCCTACGATCCTTGTTTTCAGAAACGGAATATTGGAAAAAACCCTTGTGGGCGTTCAGCAGGAGTTTGTCTATCTGAGCGCTCTTGGGGTCAACTGAAGAATCCCTTAGTATCAGCATAAACGCGGAGACTCTCTTCTTGCACCTTATCAAGGGAGGACCTTGTGAAAACGAACGAATCCGCAGTGGACAGAATCATCAGAGTTGTTCTCGGGCTAGCCCTGGGGTCATTGGTAGCCTTTAAGGTCGTGACCGGTGTTGCGGCCATTGTTGTCGGAATAGCCGGGGGAGTTGTGCTGCTCACCGGAGTGGTCGGGTTCTGCGCCATTTACGCTCTGTTTGGTATGTCCACATGTAAAGTGGCAGCCGAGAAGTAAGGAACCCCGAAACACCACGACTACAACTTCATGCAACACAACGGAGTAGACGCGACAGCGAACCTTCGGGGTCCGCGATTACAACTGGATGTACACCCCAGTGAGCAGCCTGGGATTGACAAAAATCAACACCGCAGCCGGGACGTCCAAAACGAAACCCGGCTGCACGGGAGACCATACATGAAGAAGATCGTTGTTGTTGGAGGCGTGGCGGGAGGGGCAAGTTTTGCCGCACGGATGCGAAGGCTCGACGAAAAAGCGGAAATCGTGATTTTTGATAAAGGAGACTATGTCTCTTTTGCCAACTGCGGCCTTCCCTATTACATAGGCGAAACCATCAAGGACCGCGACAATCTGATAATCCAGACGCCGCAGAAATTCCACGACCGATTCAACATAGACGTCCGTGTGAGGTCCGAAGTTCTTTCTGTTGATCCTGCGGGGAAAAAGGTGACCATGCGATCGGGTGACATAACTATTGATGAGTCTTTCGACTATCTCCTTCTGTCTCCCGGATGCACGCCTGTGCGGCCCCCCATTCCCGGCATCGATTCGCCGCGTGTCCACACACTGCGGACCATTCCTGATACCGACACGATCAAGGCGCTTGTCGACAAGGGAAATGCACGCCGCGCGGTGGTAATCGGCGGCGGGTTCATAGGCCTTGAAATGGCGGAAAATCTGCGCCAGCGCGGGTTGGAAGTTTCGATAGTCGAGCTGCTGGACCAGGTGTTCGCACCGGCAGACAAGGAAATGGCCGCCAGCCTTCATCAGCACCTCATCATCAACGGCGTGCGGCTCATGCTCGGCCGCAGCGTTACCGGAATCATCGACGATGGATCCGAAGCCGCTTCGGTTATCCTTGACAATAAAACACAGCTGCCTGCGGATCTCGTGATTCTGGCAGTAGGCGTAAGGCCCGACACCGGGTTCCTGAAGAACTCCGGGATTGAACTCAACGAGCGCGGCGCGATTGTCGTAAACGAAAATCTCCAGACCAATTACGCGAATATTTACGCCGCCGGAGACGCGGTTGAAGTGGTCGATTTTGTTTCGGGAAGAAAGGTGATGGTTCCGCTTGCAGGCCCGGCAAACCGCCAGGGCCGTATCGCGGCCGACAATGTGGCAGGAATACCCTCCGCATACAAAAAGACACTTGGCACGGCAATCTGCAAGGTGTTCGACCTTACCGCGGCAGTCACCGGCATCAGCGAAAAGACCGCGATCAAACTCGGAATACCTTTTATCAAGTCCTACACGCATTCCACCAGTCATGCCTCGTACTACCCCGGCGCGTTCCCGTTGTCTCTCAAAGTTCTGTTCGCTCCCGACACCGGGCTTGTGCTCGGCGCGCAGGCAATAGGCAAGGATGGGGTTGACAAGCGCATTGACGTGCTTGCAACGGCCATCCGGCATGGTCTCACGGCGTACGATCTTGGCGACCTCGAACTCGCCTATGCCCCGCCGTTTTCGGGCGCTAAGGATCCGGTGAACATCGCAGGCTTTGTGGGCCAGAACATCCTGGACAAAAGAATGCCTGTGTTCTACAGCGAAGATGTGGCTTCAATCGATCCGGCCCGCCAGGTGCTTCTTGACGTGCGCACAACCGATGAGCATGAACAGGGAAATATCGCCAATTCCCTGTGCATTCCGCTCGACTCCCTCAGGAAAAGGCTCGCAGAACTTGACAGGACAAGGGAAATCATGGTGTATTGCCAGGTTGGGCTGCGCGGATACCTGGCCACCCGAATCCTTCTTGAAAACGGGTTTCGGGCCAGAAACCTTTCCGGCGGATACAAGACCTGGTCCGCGAGCAATACGCTCGACTATGACGCGACGTACCTGAAACCCGTGACCGAGCCGGCATGCACGACTCCACTGAGCGGAAGCCAAAGGTTCCTTATTAAAATTGACGCATGCGGGCTGCAATGCCCGGGCCCGATTGCCAAACTCAAGGCCGCTATTGACAAAGCCAAAGACGGTGACGCCATTGAAATCAGGGCAACAGACCAGGGTTTTGCAGCCGACATCCCGGCCTGGTGCACGCGCACCCGCAACACGCTCGTGTCGCTCGGCCAGGAATCCGGCATCTTTTCCGCAGTCGTCAAGAAGGGTGCACCGAGCGACGTATGCACGGTCCCGGAATCCCGGGCCGACAAGAAAACAATGGTCGTTTTTTCCAACGACCTCGACAAGATGATGGCGGCGTTCATCATAGCCAACGGCGCTTCGGCAATGGGAAGCGACGTAACGCTTTTCTTCACTTTCTGGGGCCTCAATCTGCTGCGGAAGAACACAAGGATTCCGGTCAGGAAATCCATTGTCGAACGGATGTTCGGCATAATGATGCCGCGCGGATCCACGCACACCAGGCTGTCCAAAATGAACATGGCCGGCATGGGTACCATGATGATGCGGCAGGTGATGAAACAGAAGAATGTGTACTCACTGGAAGACCTGATTTCTCAGGCGCGCGACAATGGCATTCGGTTTGTGGCCTGCACGATGTCCATGGACGTAATGGGAATAAAGAAAGAAGAATTGATTGACGGAATCGAATATGGCGGTGTTGCGGCGTATCTGCAGAAGGCGGATGCCGCCGGGTATAATCTGTTCATCTGATGACGGGGTTAAAGCCATGCCGATGTACGAATACAAATGCAAGGCCTGCGGCCGCGAGTATGAAGAGCTTGTACCGTTTTCGGCAACCGAGCACCCGCCTTGCCCGAATTGCAATTCTGGTGACGTGGAGCGCAAGATATCAGCATGCGCAAGCACAGGCTTGTTATGCGGAACGTCGGGGTTCTCGTGAGCAGGGTGAAACGGCGCCGGTCGGCGCTGCGACAGGATCCACCGCAAAGGCGCAAAGTACGCAAAGGAAATGGGAGGTTATTGATAAATGAACGTATCAATTCCAGGCCTTAAGGGCCTTTCTGAGAGAGGAAAGAAGATGATCAAGCTGGTGGCGTTCATTGTTGTTGGCGGCGCGATGGGGTTTGCGTATTACAAATTCGTGGGTTGCGCAACCGGAACATGCCCGATAACTTCAAATCCCTTTATAAGCACCCTGTACGGCGCGCTCATGGGAGCGGTGCTGTCGGGCTTCGGCGCGTGAAAGGAAACAACCATGGCCGTATCTGTCTCATCAGGCCTCTGTCCGCAAAATCATGCGTGTCCCGCGGTTCGCGTGTGCCCAACAGGAGCGCTCACCCAGCGAGGATTCAACGCGCCCATTGTTGACAACGACAATTGCATCGATTGCGGTAAATGCGCCAAAACTTGCCCCATGGGGGCTTTGCAAAACAGTAAGGTTGGCACCGTTTCACTTTCAAGGAGGTCATTGTGAAAAAACGGAAAAAGGGTATCGTGCGTGCGGTGTGTGCATCGATTGTCTGTCTCGGCTTCGTGTTCGGTCCTGTTGCAGTCGCCGGAGACGGTTCCACGCACCCGACAAAGCCGGACTCGTTTGCTGCGACAAAAACGGACAAGCAAGTCCCCGGAACAACCATTCTGTTCTTCATGAATCCCAACGGCCGCCCCTGCCAGATGCAGAAGGCGATCATCGACGCTATGGCCGATTCACTCAAACATCTTGCGCAGGTGACCTATGTCAAGACGACCGAAGCCGCGGACGAGCAGAAGTTCGAAAACTACGGCATCCAAGGCCTGCCGTCCCTTATAGTAGTTGACAAAAATGGTAAAGAGATCAAGCGGTTTACCCCGGGCATTCAAAGCAGGCAAACCATTCTCACGGCACTGCACAGCAAGGCCAAATAATGGACAACCTCAACATTGCGCTCGTATTCGGCGCGGGTTTGGCTAGCGTACTGTCACCTTGCGTGTTGCCCGTAGTGCCGATTGTGGTGACCGGCACCGACAACGATCACCGGCTGCGGCCCGTGATGATTGTTCTCGGCCTGTCGCTCGCGTTTGTCGCCATGGGCGTGGTGTCGTCGCTGTTCGGATCACTAATCGGCACGCACCTGTTTCTCGCCAAGCGTATTGCCGGCGTCTTTATCGCGCTGTTTGGGCTGCTGCTGATATTCAATGTCAATCTTTTCAAGCATGCGAGTTTCCTCTCCAACATTGCGGGAAGAACACGGGGCAAGGTCGGCGGGTTTCTGCTCGGGCTTACCCTGGGGATCGTCTGGATTCCGTGTGTTGGCCCCATGCTGTCCGGCGTGCTGGCTCTGGTTGCCTCGCAGGGAAAGGTCGTCACGGGCATAGTGTTTCTGCTTGTGTATTCGGCCGGGTTTGCTGTTCCAATGCTTGTGGCGGGATACGCGTCACAGTTCTTCCGGGTCAGGTTCAAAAAGATCGGCAAATTCCACGTTGCTGTTAATATCGCAAGCGGAGCAATCCTGATTGCTCTCGGCGTTTTCGTGTACTTTCATGGGGCGACGGGGTTCGGATTCTAGAAAACGAGGTTGGAATCACTTATCACGAAGAAAGGTGATTTGACATGCATTCTCTCGGGCTGTTGATTGCAGTTGCTGCAATCGTAATCATCTATCTCATTTATAAACGGGTTGCCGGTGCAGGAATCAAGTCTCTGAACGCCTCTGCAGCACAGGACCTTATCAAGGAATCCGGGGTGCTGATCCTTGACGTGCGAACATCGCAGGAATTCCGGGGAGGCCACATCAAGGGCGCCAAACTGCTGCCGGTCTCGGAACTTGCAGGAAGAATTGGTGAAATCGTCGACTGGAAAAATCGCCTGGTTCTGGTGTATTGCCGTTCCGGTTCGAGAAGCGCTGCGGCATGCCGCATCCTCAAAAAGAACGGGTTCACCAGGATTGCAAATCTCAATGGCGGAATCACGAGCTGGAACAGCATGGGGTTCAAGACGGTCACGTGATGACATCGGATATCAGTGGACTGTTGGCGGGCTAGAACCTGAAAGACAATCCGCCGCTTAGAATACCCAGCTGTCCGGAAATCGAGTTCTGCCTGAAGTAAACGTCGTCGTAGAACCTCGGCAGAAAACTCCTGTAAAAATCGAGGTATAGGCCGGGCTGAAATCCGCCGAATGCAAACGGATATCCTGCGACCCTAAGGTATGGGCCAAGAGCCCACGAAGACAATTTTTCAGGGTCCGCCGCACCCACCGTACCGGTCTCAACAATCTGTTTTGAAAGCACGAATGACATGAACCCGCCAAGACTAAGAATCAGCCGTGGATTGTCGCGGCCGCCTGAAGGTTTTGTCAACAAATGGAAATTATACAGCAGCGGCAGATCGAGAAGTAGCAGGGAAATGTCCCGTTCCCCGGCCACCCCGTTTGCTGGATCGTTGTAGTCGACGCTCTGGCCGGATTGGGCGACGTTGACTCCTGCCGAAAGGTATTGGCCCGCGACCTTGATTTCTGCTACCGCTGATCCGGCGACCGAGGTCTTTGTCGCGCCCGAGACAGCGTCTACCCTATTTCTCCCCACGATGCTGCCGTGGTATGCTCCCACCTGAAGGATCCAGGTGATCCCGTCCTGCAGAAAGCCGTCTGCGCAAAAGGCAGTGGCTATCGCCGCAAAGCAGACAAGCATCGTCACGATCCCGGCATTACGCAATCGCATCGCAGCCCCCCTTGTTTGGCCAAAAACGCCGCGCCATGAAATGGAGTGGCATTCCCACGTTAGCCAAATGAATCTTCTACTGCTTGTATATACAATACACGTCTTCCGCAAAAGGATCATCAAGGATTGCAGCCCCACGTGACCGGCACCCTCCGCAGCAATAAAGATAGGAGCAGCCATGGCATTTGCCCTTGAGACGCGACTTGTCGCGGAGGGCCACCAGGTACGGATCGTGGCGGAAAATGTCGATAATGCTCCGGTTCTTCACGTTCGCGTTCGGAACAACACCGGCGAAATAGGAACAGGGCTTCACGGACCCGTCATAATTGATGTGCACGGTTGTCCCTTTGACAACCGAACATCCCCCCATGAAACCGTACATTTTCCTCTTCGTCCACGATGGCTTTTCCTGAAGCACGGCATACGGGTAGTAAATCTGCGAGTCCATGGGAAAAACCGCCATGAGGCGGCGATAATGTTTCGTAAGGTCGTGGATTGTGGCGTATACCGTGCGAACTTCCTCTTTTGTAAACATATTGTCGCGCAGGTATTCCTTGGCCTTTCCGCACGGCAGGACAATGGTCGGCGACCAGATTTTGACGCCCTTACAGTTGAGATACTGGGCGATATCGCGGAGGCAGCGGTGAGTCTCTTTCGACACGACGGTGGTCGCGATGATGTCGATCCGCTGTTCCGTCATGAGGTCGATGGCGGCATCCACCATTCCAAACACCCCGGCGCATCGAGCGCCGGCCTGCGCGTCGTCCGAGGCGCCGTCGACGGATAGGTGATACCACGACAGGCCCGACCTTTTGTGCTCCCGAATCAGTTCACGGGTGAGCAGCGTGCCGTTGGTGGCAATGCCCGTGAGAATTTTGCGTTTCGTGCAATGGCGAAGGATATCCACGTGGTCTTCGCGCATCAGCGGCTCGCCGCCGGTAAGCGCGAGGACGGAGATGTTCATGGTCTTGAGGTCATCGATGATCGCGAAGATCTCGGGGGTGGAAAGAAGCACATCGTCCGAATGGACATCGTTCTTGAAATAGCAGAATTTGCAGTCTAGGTTGCATTTGTTTGTGAGTTGCAGCCCCACCTTGATGGGACTCTTGCGGCCGACAAGGATATTGACCATCGCGGGAAGCATGATCCGGAGCGGGTAACGGAGGGTTGCGTTCATGGACCGCGCATTTCTACCAGGGTTTGGGAATCACCTTCCACGCCCAGAGATATTCCAGCAGCGACCAGCAGCAGCAGGTACACACAATGGCCCCGATCGTCAGGCCGAGCCTCGATCGCGTTTTCTTCATGCGCCGGGCCCGCAAAAACAGAATTCCGACGAACAGAAGCGATGAAGCATAAGTCAAGCGATCCCGCTTCCCGAACGCCTCAAACATGTTGACCATCACAAAATGGCTTGCCCACACTCCAAGGAACAGGCATGACGTCACGGCCGGGAAAAAAGGCAGCCGGTGCTTGCCGACAAGCCAGGCGAATACCGCGATACAAGGCAGCAGCACCGCAATGAACCGAAAATCAACGATTGTCAGATATCCAAGGTGCTCCGCAATCTCGCCCACAATAGCCCAGAGCGCGGTTCCGGCAAGCAGCGGGAAGAAACGGTGGTCCCGGCGCCATATGAAGAGAGCGGCAACCGCGGCGGAACAGGCGACGGCGGTGACAAAAGTGGGGAACGTACCCCATTGGTACACGGCGACCAGCCCCACGTGACCAACCAAGAATAGCCCCAGGATCATCCCGACGGTCGACGAGACAAACCGGGGCTTGGAGGAAACGCTGGCATCAAGATTGGTCATGGCGCGTCCGGGGAAGTCTTTCTATTGGCAATTGTGCGCATGGCACGACGTCTGTTCGTCAAGCACCCGAATCTCACGCCGCTCGTACTTCCCTATGGCCTCGGTAATGGTTTCCGCTTCAACCAGAAACGGCTTTATCCCCGCCGCCACAAGGTGGTTCGCAGCACGTATTCCCATTCCCCTGCACAGCACCGCTTGGGCGCCTAACGTCCGCAGCGCATTCACCGGCATGCAACTTCCATGCTCATGGTCGGCTTCGTTGTTCGGTGAAAACGCAACGTTCTTGGTTTCCGAATCGTATACCGCAAAACACGGCGCACTGCCGAAATGGCCATGCACGACCGAATCCATTCCTTTGTCTTCAAGTACCGGCATGCAGATTTTCATTCGTTCCTCCAGCAGGTTTGATTGTTTTTTTCCTTACCAACTTTTTTTGAACAGCAGAATTCATTTCCTTTGCAATGCGGACACTCTCCCGGTTTTCCAGCTCCGCGTGCAACAGACCATGCATGGCCGCAGCCGCCGCATACGAACCGGCATGTGCCGACATCGACCACTCCACCCACAACCGACAGACGCTTGGAATTGACGAGGAAATCCGCAACCTTCTTGTGCGCAACCGCAACGATATTGCCGAATGTCTGCCGTGAGATTTTCATTTTCGCTGCAGCCTGTTCCTGGTACAGGCCTTCGTAATCGGCAAGCCTTATGGCTTCGAGTTCGTCGTAGGTGAGCGCGACCGATTCCACGTTCCGTTTCGAGCCGGATTGCGGCCCGAAGCTGGTGGCAATCGGATTGCAGCTCACGCGTCTTTTCTTACATGGTCGCGGCATGGGGCTCCCGGAGTTTCTGGCATATGCTAATAATAAAGTACATGGTGCACCGGTGAAATTCAAGAAGGAGATTGAACGGGCGGCGGTTGTCGGATTCCGAAGTGTAGTCTTCAACCTATCCGGCGTGGCGAGAATTGCACACTTTGCTTGGATGCAGGCGGATTCTATCTTTCTCTTTCTACTCACACGAGCCGCATGCCCTTTGCTGCGCCTGCGGATGCGAAAGGAGAAATGCCATTTCACTCGCCGTGTTCATGGCAATCGTGGCCGCCGGGTCCATCGGCGCCGGCCTTCTCGGTTCGCTCACCGGGCTGGGCGGCGGCATTATTGTTATTCCCCTCCTTACGCTCGCGCTCGGTGTTGACATACGATATGCGATCGGCGCTTCGCTGGTTTCCGTTATCGCAACATCGTCCGGCGCGGCCGCGGCCTATGTGCGCGAAGGCTTTGTCAATATCCGCATCGGAATGTTTCTGGAGGTCGCCACGGTAAGCGGCGCTCTTCTGGGCGCGTTTGCCGCCGCATACATCCCCGCGTCGGCGATCGCCGTGGTCTTTGGACTGGTGCTGTTGTACTCCGCATATGTGGGAATTCGCGGTTATGGCGCCGACAACCCGGTTGTTGCGCCGGATAATCTCGCTACAAGGTTGCGCATGAACGGCGCCTATCCAAGCGCGGGCGGCGTGCGTTTGTACAACGTAAGGTCAGTGGTTCCGGGCATGGGGCTCATGGCATTCGCCGGCATCCTGTCCGGATTGCTGGGCATCGGCTCCGGCGCGCTCAAGGTTATAGCCATGGACCGCATCATGAAAATCCCTTTCAAGGTCTCCACCACCACCAGTAATTTCATGATCGGCGTCACCGCCGCCGCTGGCGCCGGCGTGTATCTCAACCGCGGGTATGTTGACCCCGTGGTTGACCTACCGGTGATGCTCGGTGTTCTGGCCGGGTCCCTTGTCGGAAGCCGTATTTTGACAAAAGCGAGGACCGGCGCGCTGCGCGTAATATTTGCAATCGTTATCGCACTTGTCGGCATGGAGATGATGTACAAAGGCCTGAGCGGGCGATTTTGAAACTGAACAGGGGGAATGTTCCTTTGACGGACAAGCGCCTGGAACTTCTGATCGGCGCCACGCTGCGCATCGGCGTAATTGCAGCCGCCGTGCTTGCTGCGGTCGGCGGCGGTTTTCTGCTTTTTTCAGGCGTGCCGTCGAAACCGGATTTCGGAAGATTTCTCGGTGAACCCGCATACCTTACCACTGTTGCCGGAATATTCCGCTCCGCGTTCTCCGGTAACGCCCGGGGAATTATCCAGCTTGGCCTCGTTGTGCTGATTTCCGTGCCCATCGTGCGCGTTGCGGTGTCGCTTGCCGCCTTTGCCTTTCGTAAAGACTGGCTTTACAGTGCGGTAACCGCGGTGGTGCTGGCGCTGCTTGTGGTTTCGCTCGCAACCGGGCGCTAGGGGCACCACACGCCGGCGTGCGATTCGCGTTTCGCGGAATCAAGAAAACAATCTTCGATTCCGATAAACGGCGGACTTCAGCATGCTGGGTGAGAGCAAATGGCCGGGGACCGGCGCCGCGCTCCTATCCAGCCACTATCCTTTATGCGATGTCGGGCACGAGGCAAGACGATCCAATACAGTGTTGGAACGAAGATTGCTTTTCATTAGAATTGGTCAATATACCGGGAAGAGGAGGTTCGCATGCGTTTGAAATTCTTCACGATGTTCGCGGCAGTTGCGTCTCTCGCGCTGGCAAGCAATTCCTTTGGCGCGGACGCCCGTAAGGTGCTTGTGGAAGAAGGGAAAATCGTGTCCGCCGATGTGCAGGGCGGGTTGCTGGTCCTGAGGGCCACCGTGGAGGCGAGGGACACGTTCCTGCTGGATAAGGCCGCGGAGGTCATTAAACCGGAAAAAGCCAACCCCACTGTGCGTGACCTCGAACAAGATTCCCGGGTGCGAGTGCACTACAGGAACGTGCAGGGTACCAAGGTCGCTTCCACCATTATTTCGTTGCCTGCGCACAGACAGGAGGTCCCGCCGCCCATTATTCAGGGCATCGACATGATCGTGGCCGAAGGAACCATCCGGGCAATTGACAACAGCGCAAACACGATGATTATATCCGCGCAGCTTGAAGCCCAGGACACGTTCGCGCTCGACAAGTCCGCCGTCATCAGCGCCGGGCAGAAGGTCTCCACACTCGACGAGGCCAGGAATTTTGCATTTGTAACGATCCGCTACACGCTGGACAAAGGCAGGAAATTCATCAGGGAAATCATACGATCCGGGGGCCAAAGCCGCAAGGAGGACAGTGCGGGAAAATAGGCGCGACGTACGCGCTCAAGCGGGCGTGATACGAAAGCGAGGATGGCGGCCTCACGTGTCTATACGCCGAAGAGTTCGCCCAATTCCTGGATCAAGTAAAAAACAATGGTGACAAATATTTTTTCACATCGGCGCCCCGCACGGTATCTCCGCTTCGCTCTTTTGGTTTGCTTTTTCTCGTATGCTCCCGTCCTGGCGGGCCCTCCCTTCCGCACGGATGACCCGGAGCCGGTAGACTACCATCATTGGGAGTTTTATGGCGCTTCGCAGGTAGTGAGCAATCAGGATGGCATTTCCGGAACAGCTCCTCATGTTGAAATAAACTTTGGCATTTTCCAGCAGGCGCAGATTCATCTGATTATCCCGCTCTCCTTCAATCGTCCCCGGGCGGGCGCTTTCGCCTATGGGCCGGGGGATATTGAGCTCGGACTGAAATATCGCTTTGTCAACGAGACGCCGTTTGTGCCCCAGATAGGCGTGTTTCCCCTGGTTGAACTCCCCGCGGGAAATGCCGCGCAAGGACTGGGCGCGGGCAATGTGCAGGTTTTTCTCCCGCTTTGGGTGCAAAAGAGCTGGGGATCGTGGACCACGTATGGAGGCGGCGGTTACCTGGTGAATATCACGCGGGATCCGGCCAACTCGTGGTTCGCAGGATGGGAAGCGCAGCATGACTTTTCGGAAATCCTTACGATAGGAGCGGAGGCATTTGGCGTTCTTTTCCCGTCCGCAAGTCCGGGAAACGAAGTGGGCTTTGATATCGGTGCAATCCTGAACTTCAGCGACAACAATCATATGCTCTTTTCGGCAGGAAGAGACATCTTGGGCCACAGCGACATTTTCTTTTATGCCGCTTATCAATACACAATCGGCCCGCCTCCAAAATGATTCGTCACTGTGACAAAAACGGATCACAATGGCCCTGTGGTAAAGCTTCAACGACAACGAGTTCTCTTGCCGCAAGCGTCAGGAATTACCTCAAAGTGACGATAGTCTTTTTGAAACTCGGACCATTTGGCCGCTCGAACAGGACAAGATATGGGCGCCCCGCCGAAGACGGCGGCGAGCCCCGACTCCGTTGATGTGAAGGCTGACCTTTCGTGAAGGAGAACCGCCGCTGCGAAGCGGCGGGGCGCGCTCCACGAAAGGCCGCAACCCCATCGTAGTTCTGCTCGCGTGCACTCCGTCCGTTAGTGTGCGGCTAAAAAAGGGTTGCATTTTGAATATAATTTGGTTATATTACCAAACAGCCACAATAAGTGCGTTTTCCTAATCGTAGTTACTGAAAAAAGGACAAATCAAATGGATAAAACAGACTTGGTCCGGTTCGAGGCTCAGGCGCAAATCATGAAGGCGCTTTCGCACCCGACGCGACTCTTTATCGTGCATGAGCTGGCAAAGGGTGAGAAATGTGTCTGTGAGCTTACAGAAATGGTTGGGGCGGATACCTCGACAATCTCAAAGCATCTCTCCATTATGAAGAATGCCGGCATTGTGGGTCATGAAAAACGCGGCACCAGCATTTATTACACACTGAAAATGAAATGTGTGCTTAATTTCTTTGTTTGTGTGAACGAGGTGCTCAAGAAAAATTATGAAGCACAGAGGGCTTTCGCTTAGGGTTTGTTTTTTTTTGAATAAATATTGGTTGTTTGGCCATATAGCAACATATGCATAAGAAAAATTAGTCCAAGGCTAATTATGAAAATATTGACCACTTTCCCGTCTGCCGGAGAATTCGAAAAGGCAAAGCAGGTTTTGGAAAAAGTAGCCTTGCCGCATGTGATTATGAAGCCGGCTCCTGGATTTTCCCTCGTCGGACTTCCTGCTCTTGTCATTGAAGAAGAAGATCGTGGAAAGCTCCTCGGCGGTGGCCAAGGCGTGTTTATCACAAGTGGTTGGGTGGATTTCCATCAACCAGCGCAGTCTGTTCCAAACAACACCCCACCGGAATTTGATGAAGACATTTTCGGCACGGTTGCGATTATGGTATTGCAACCTTGTACCGCAGACCTGACAAAACTGCGGGCGACAGCGCATTTTTCCGGCGATCTTTCTCCGGTCTTTCCATTCATGAACTCACTGATGCGCGACGCTTTTTACAATGCGCACAGCCAGACGTTTACATTCATGGAAGGGCATCGGATGATTGCCGTGTATCCGCGCCGCGTTGCCGTTGCGAAAACAAATGATATAGTCGATACGTGGCGGGTCCTTGAAATGCTTCGGGTACGCTTCAATGAATGCTGGAAGAACAGGGCGAACATCACGCCCTCCACCGAGCTCCGCAAGTGCCCTCCTGCGCTTGAAATTTATTACCGGCTGCCGAAAATCAATTGCGGTGAATGCGGGGAACGGATGTGCATGGCCTTTGCGCTGCGGCTCTGGAGCGGTCAGGTCGCTCTTACCCAATGTAAACCTGTTTTCGGAGGGACGCACGGCCACCTTAAAGATGCGCTTGTGGAAATCTGCGGTGGCCTCGGGGTACAAAAGGAGTAAAGTTGCATGGAAAACGAATCAACGGTTGTCACCCTGACAAAACAGGAGATGATGCGATTGGAAATGATCGTGGTTGACAAAGATAAAGAGGAAGCGCTTACGTTTCTGCGTGAGATGCGCTCAAAAATAGAGGCAGCCACGATTTTGGGTATGAAATCACATCTTGACGAATAATTGGAAGGCGGCTTTATGAAAAAACTACAGATTCTGGGCACGGGTTGCCCGAAATGCAAAAAACTGTTTGAGGCTACACAACAGGCTGTCAAAGAACTCGGCATCGAGGCGGAAGTGACCAAAGTGGAAGACATTAATGAAATTATGAAGTTCGGTGTTATATCGACCCCTGCATTATCTGTTGACGGCACAGTAAAAGTGGTTGGTCGCATTCCAAAAAGCGACGAATTGAAAACGATGATTTCGTAAATATTTCTGAAGAGAAGAAGGTAATTATGACTTTTTCCAAAAATCCCCTCGCATCAAGATTAACGCTTATTTCAGGTCTCCTGGTAGTGTGGGTGTTGGTCTATTCCGTGCTGAAACGGGCCTCGGAATATCTCACGTATTCCACGTTTCACCTGACGCCTGGGTCACACATCAGTGATGCCGTTGCGTTTTTTCTCTACGAGACGCCCAAAGTGCTCATGCTTCTTACGCTCATCGTATTCGGGATCGGCATCCTGCGGTCATTCTTCACACCAGAGAAGACGCGAGCGATACTGGCCGGCAAGAAAACTTTTGTCGGCAACCTCCTTGCCGCATTGCTTGGCGTGGTGACGCCTTTCTGTTCCTGCTCGGCAGTCCCGCTGTTCATTGGCTTCGTGCAGGCGGGAGTGCCGCTCGGCGTGACGTTTTCGTTCCTTATCTCCGCTCCCATGGTGAATGAAATCGCGCTTGTTTTGCTCTTCGGACTTTTCGGCTGGAAGGTTGCGGCGCTTTATCTTTCGACCGGCTTGTCGATTGCACTTGTGGCAGGCATCGTCATAGGAAAACTCCGCATGGAAAAACATGTCGAGGGGTGGGTTTACGAGATGAGGATGAATGGGGGCGCCGTCGCATCGCCAAAATTAACATGGGTAGACCGCATCAATTCCGGCTGGCAGGCGGTTAAAGACATTGTCGCAAAAGTATGGCCCTATATTGTTGCCGGCATTCTTGTTGGGGCGGCAATTCATGGGTGGGTTCCGACGGGGCTTATGGCAAGGATCATGGGAGCGCATACCTGGTGGTCTGTGCCGCTTGCAGTGCTTATCGGCATTCCAATGTATTCCAATGCTGCCGGTATTATTCCTATCGTGGAAGCCTTGCTTGCAAAAGGAGCGGCACTCGGCACGGTGCTGGCATTTATGATGTCGGTGATCGGATTGTCGTTGCCGGAAATGGTTATCCTGCGCAAAGTGCTGAAGCCAACGCTCATTGCAACTTTTATTGCTGTTGTGGGAACGGGAATTCTTTTAGTAGGCTTTTTATTCAATTTCGTTTTGTCATTCAACATTTTGTAACACGGAAAGGAAAAGGTACATGAAATTTCTCCATGGCATGCTTCTGGGAATGTTTGCTGTTTCTGCTTTTGTGGCATGTAATGCGGCGCAACCCAAACCGCAAAAACAAGCAACCTCAAAACAAACCGCGACAGAAAAAACCGATTCGACAAAAGCTGTCACGGCAATGCCAGTAGCGGCAAATACCAAAATAGTGGTTTATTATTTCCATGGCAACGCCCGCTGCCCTACTTGCTACAAGCTGGAAAACTTCGCAAAATCCTTGGTGGAAACTGATTTTGCCGACCAAATCAGGAACGGCAAAATAGAATGGAAAACCATAAATGTTGACGATGCGGGTAACGAGCACTTTACGAACGATTATAAGCTTTACACAAAATCCGTGATTGTCTCAACTCGGGAAGGTGACAAAGAGGTTGTGTGGAAAAACCTCGACCAGATCTGGACGCTTGTCGGCGACCAGGCCCAATACATGGGGTACATCCGCAAGGAAGTGCGGGCATGTCTTGAGGGGAAATGCCTGTGAACGAGACGTTTATCGGAATGAGTGCCGCATTGTGGTTGGGAATCCTTACCTCAATAAGCCCCTGTCCTCTTGCAACCAACATCGCCGCTATTTCCTATGTCGGACGGCGGGTTGCAAAAACCCGGCGGGTTCTCATGGCCGGGCTGTTATATACCCTTGGACGCAGCCTGGCTTACCTTGTCGTGGCAATAATCGTGACCAAAGGCCTTCTTTCGATTCCCGGCGTTTCGAACTTTCTTCAAAAGTACATAAACCTTTTTATCGGCCCGATCATGCTTGCAGTCGGCCTGTTGTTGCTTTATATCTGGAAATTCAGCTTTAACGGCGGCGGAATGGGAAGTGGGCTCCAAGTCAGGATAGACAAAATGGGCGTGTGGGGCGCAGGTGTGCTGGGAATGCTGTTCGCTCTCGCCCTCTGCCCGGTGTCCGCAGGTTTGTTCTTCGGCGGTCTTGTCCCGCTGGCCATAAAGAATCATTCCGCAATTTTATTCCCCACTGTTTACGGTATAGGAACAGCGGTGCCGGTCCTCGGTTTTTCCCTGCTGCTTGCATTCGGAGCGCATTTGGTGGGAACCGCTTTCAACAAACTGACGGTTATCGAAATCTGGGTACGGCGAATTACCGCCGCCGTGATGCTTCTGGTAGGTGTGGTGTTGATTCTTAAGCATAATTTCGGATTGTATTTCGGGATATAAGAAATCATGGAACTTACTAAAAAGCAAGCCAATGTATTGTTCGCGGTCGTAATGGTTGGCACTATGACTTTTATTATGACCGGAGTAAACACTTTTATTAATGCAGGATATTCCTTACGTCTTTCTGCCTGGATGCACAATTGGATTGTGGCCTACGTAGTTGCGTTGCCGATAATGATGCTGCTGTCGAAACCTTTGCGGAAAGTTATCAGCAAGTATACAAAGACATAAGGGTGACCTCGTTGCCAATTATCAGGAGGCGTTATGAATGATGATGTAAAAAACAGCGGACCGATATTCCGCGCCGTTTCCTGTTCAGGAGCATCAAATACCGGAGAATTTGCCGATAAAGTCACTCGGTTGCTGGATTTCTCCGGCGATGTAAATATGAACTGCCTTACAAAGATCGCTATCGGTGACGCTGCGCTTATTGAGAAATTCAAGGCTGCGGGCGCTAATGCCTTAGCCATTGACGGTTGCCCTATTCACTGCACAAAGAAAATCCTTGAAGCTGCCGGAGTGGGCGGCTTTACGCACGTCACGATTACCGACCTGGGTGTAACAAAGGGAACAACCCCGGTAACGCAGGAGGATATCGAACGGATCTCAGTAACGGTTCGGTCGTTGATAGGCGCTATAGCGAAATAATTTGACCACAGAAAAGGTCGGTAACATGAAACACATGCGAATTTCAGCGATTTCAAAAATCCTGTTTTTCGGTTTGCTTGTTTTGGCCAGCTGCAATCGAAGCAATGATACTCTCGAAGAACAGAGGAAACGGGCGGGGATAAAACCAATTGTTGAAGAAGCCGGATCGAATACCCAAGTCACCTTCGTCGAACTTGGTTCGGTAAACTGTATTCCGTGCCGGATGATGAAACCTGTAATGAAAGATATCGAAACTGCCTACGCTGGAAAAGTAAAAGTTGTCTTTTTTGATGTACTGACCGATCAGGGCCGACCGTACCTTCAGCAATTCAATATTAAAGCAATCCCCACCCAGGTCTTCCTTGATGCACAAGGAAAAGAATTCGCCCGGCATACCGGATTTTACCCCAAGGATTCAATTGTGGCGTTGCTGGCGAACAAAGGTATGAAGTAATGTTGATGCAGCTTTTTAATTGGTTGACCGCTGCAATAGGCTCCACACCGGCAATTGCCGTCGTTGCAGCTATAATTTGGGGGGTTCTGAGCATTGTTTTGAGCCCTTGCCATCTCGCCAGCATCCCCTTGATCGTGGGATTCATCGGAAATCAAGGCAAAATCTCAACGGGTAAAGCGTTCACCTTGTCGCTCCTTTTTGCAACAGGGATCCTGGTCACCATAACTTTACTTGGAATTATCACCGGTTTGTTCGGAAAAATGCTCGGTGATATCGGACCATATGGCAATTACCTTGTTTCAGGTTTGTTTTTCATTGTCGGGTTACATCTTCTGGGAATTCTGCCTCTGCCATTTCTGGCAAACAGTGGCCGCCAGCCGACCGCGTGGAAAAAGGGTCTTTTTGCAGCTTTGGTATTGGGGCTGATTTTTGGTATTGCACTCGGTCCCTGCACCTTTGCCTATATGATGCCCGTGCTTGGGGTCGCTTTTTCGATGGCATCAACGCAATTCTTTTTCGGGGCGCTCCTTGTGCTTGCCTATGCCATCGGACACTGTTCGGTTATCGTTCTTGCCGGGACATCCACCGAAGCCGTACAGAAATATCTTAAATGGAATGAACGGTCGAAAGCTTTGGATACCGTCAAAAAGATATGTGGCGGATTGGTTATTACAGGCGGAATTTATCTGATTCTTACGACCGTTCTGCACGCCTGATGAACCAAGGATAAGAAAAAGCTTGCAACATTTTGTCGGATACAATATATTTCGTTGTGTGACGAAATATAAAAGTAATTTGGGAAAACAATGCGGCGAGCGCTTATAAATCCTGACGCATGTAAAAATTGCGACTCCTGCAAGGTCTTTGAGCGATGCCGCATGAAGGCAATTTTCCGGGAATCCGCAACCGATAAACCCTGGGTTGATTTCTACCGCTGCTCAGGCTGTATGGAATGTAAAGACTTCTGCTCTTTTAAGGCTGTCATGGAAATCTCGCACCCCTGCGACGGAAAAGGAAAATTAGGGTGGTAATTAAGACAATCGTCCGTTCATTCATATTATGAAAGGTCTTACAATGGCAAACGATGAAACGAGTCTGATAAGCCCGCAAGTCAAGGAACTTATAGCAATAGGAGCAGCAATTGCCTGTAATTGCGAACCCTGTTTCAAATTTCACTACGACAAATCACGAAAACTGGGCATGTCGGAAGGTGATATGGTGAAGGCGGTTGAGACCGGAAGAATGGTTAAAGAGGCATCTGCTTCAAATATTCTGGATCTTGCAAACAAGCACCTGCATTTAACACCCTGCGAGCAAAAGCAATCCTGCTGCTCCTGAATATGGAGTTCTACTTGGATAACTTCATCATAATTTCGAAGGCATTATCCGACACAAACCGTTTGAGAGCCCTGGCGGCATTGCGCGGCGGTGAGCTGTGTGTATGTCAGATCATCGAACTGCTTGGCCTTGCCCCATCCACCGTATCCAAGCACATGTCCGTGCTCAAACACGCCGGACTTGTTGCTGGTCACAAGGAAGAAAGATGGATGTTTTACCGGCTTCCGGAAGACAAAGTGATGTCCGTAGGTGTTCGCAGCGCCCTGAAATGGGTATTTGCGGAATTGGAAAAAGACGAGACGGTGATCAAAGACCAGAAAGACCTGGCAAGAATAACAAAACAGAACCCGTCGAGTTTATGCAAAATGCAGCGTTGCAAATAATATGGCGACCAAGCTGAAAATCCTTTTCCTCTGCACCGGCAATTCCTGCCGCAGCCAGATGGCGGAGGGCTTTGCACGCGCACTCAAAGGCGATGTGATAGAGCCGTATTCGGCAGGCGTTGAAGTTCACGGCATGAATCCGCTTGCTGTTAAAGTCATGGCAGAATCTGGTGTTGACATATCGAAACAGCGGTCAAAGCATGTCCGTGACCTGATGGATATTCCTTTCGATTTCGCGATAACCCTATGTGACCAAGCAAATCAATCGTGCCCGATTTTCCCCGGCAATGCAAAACGTGTGCATGTCGGGTTTGACGATCCGCCTATACTTGCAAAAAACTCAAAATCAGAGGATGAAGCGTTATCATTTTACCGGCGCGTGCGGGATGAAATCAAGGAATTCGTGGAAAAGCTCCCTGATAATATCATGGATGAACCTCAACAAAAAGGCGGCATTTAGTGGAAAACAAAACAGACCAGCCGGAATCGAAGGAATGTGGCCCGGATTGCGCATGTAATAATGAAAAGGGACTTTCCCGGCGTACAAAGGTCATCCTTCTCGCCGTCATTGTCATCTGCGCCGGTGCCGTGCTGTCTGCCTCCATTGTGCGTAAATCCAGCCAGGCAAAAGCACCCGCGGCCTCCAGCTACGCTTCGGCGCTTTCCCTTAAATCATCAGCGGCGCCGGCAAAAACGGATTCGACATCCGGGCCCGGAGATGTCGGGAAAGCGATTTCATTCGCCATGCTGCCGTCCTTCGCGTCACTCGACACTCTGGCGGCCGACTTTGACGGCGTCTTCATCCTTATGGTGAAAAGTGAGGCGGAGAAAACGAAAGCCATCACTCAGGAAATCGGCAATGCTGCGGCCACAATAACGGCAAAAGGGGTGCGCATGGGCGCATTCCAGCTTGCTGCCGGAAGTCCCGAATTCGAGTCTTTGAGCACCCAGGTTCCTTCTCCAGGCGTGATTGTTGTAGTCAAGGGTCATGGCATGCGCGCAGTGACGGGAAATAATATCACCCGAACAAACCTCCTTCAGGCATGTATCGCCGCAATGCAGCCATCCGGATGCTGCCCGGCGGGAGGGAATCGCGTTTGTAAGTAACTATTGAAAAGGAGACGATTTTAATGCAGGAAGCTATTGCCGCGATCAAATCGATGCTCAACGGCGCCGGGTACGGTCCTGTCTCTATTGCATTTTCATTTGTTCTGGGTATTCTCAGCGTAATCGCGAGCGCATGCTGCACATTGCCGCTCGTGGGCGCAGTTGCGGGATATTCCCTTATTCAGGATGATAACCGGCAAAAGGCCTTCCAATCCGCGCTTTTGTTCATAACCGGGGCGGTTACCGCGCTGATGGCAATAGGAACGGTATTCATCTTCTTGGGACAATCGGCCATTCGGGTTTCCGGCGATTATTGGAAAATTGCCGGAGGTTCCATGGCGCTTTTATTCGGCATCGCATCGCTCCGGCTATTTCCCTTTGCATTCCCGAAACTCCATTTTTTGACATCCGGGAATAAATCGAGCACCTTGGTTTCCGGTTTTTCCGGTATTATCTTCGGCGGTACCATTGTGGTGACCTCACTGCCATGCAATCCCGGTATTTTTATCATTCTCGGCGCCGCTGTGCTTGAGAAACACGCTATCTGGGCTCTCGCCAACCTTTTCGCCTATGCCATCGGTTTCAGTGCTCCGTTGTCGGCGCTCGTTTTCGGACTTTCTTTCGGCAAGAGCCTTGTAAGGCTGCAAAAGGTGGAAGAAATCGTCAGGACTGCCGCCGGGCTCCTGCTGATTGCGATGGCGTTTTATCTCTTTTATACCTACTGAACGCCCAGACCGATTTCAGAAGGCATTTTGAACTATGACAAATGATAATTATTCCCGCGACAAAGGTTCAGGTGCAGCTATTCCGAGCGCTCCCCCAGTCTGCCTTTTGTCCAACATAAGCCTGGCCGACCGCTTTGGTTCGGTTATGTGCCGCGTAAGCAATGGTTTCAGGATGAAATATACGGTTACCCCGGGACTTTACACCTTGGGCAACCCAGACCGGAATTCTCCCGTGCTCGTTACGGGCAATTACCGCCTGAGTCTTAATGCGCTGCGTGTCTCTATCAACGACAGGAACGCCTGGATTCTTATTGTTGACACCAAGGGAATCAATGTCTGGTGCGCTGCCGGAAAAGGCACGTTTTGCACCAAAGAGATAGTGAAACAGCTTTCGGCATGCGATCTCAAATCAAAAATCGCACATCGTACCCTCATCCTTCCGCAGCTTGGCGCATCCGGTGCTTCCGCATCAAAGGTACAAAAGGAAAGCGGCTTTTCGGTAAGATTCGGGCCGGTGCGCGCATCGGACATACCGGCATATCTTGACAATAACTGCACCGCGAGTCCTGCGATGCGGCGTGTGCGGTTTTCCTTCGTTGATCGTGCAAAACTTGTTCCCATGGAGACGATCCCCGCATTCAAGAAAGCAGGACTCTTCTTGCTCATTGCCGCTGTTCTGTTTGGCATGACACGTAATGGAATCATGTACGGACTTGCGCTGTCGGGAGTATTGCCTCTCGTAATAGCAGGACTGGTCGCTCTTTTCACAGGCACGATCCTTTCGCCGCTGCTGCTGCCATTCATTCCGGGCCGGGCATTTTCGCTCAAGGGATTCGTTACCGGCCTGACAGGTGCGATAGCAATTATTTTCCTATTGCCGATTTGTCGAAGCACTCCGTTCTTGACAGCATTCAACCTGGTTTCTGTGCCCGCGTTCAGCTCCTATCTGGCATTCCTGTTCACAGGCAGCACCACCTATACGTCGCCATCTGGCGTCAAAGCAGAGCTGAAAATCGCCTGGCCGCTCTACCTCGTGAGCGCTGCCGTTTCCGGTGTGCTGCTTGTTCTCGTATTTGTTCGCTTCCGGGGGATCTTATGAAGCATTTGTACTTATCCGGCGTGTCGACCCTCAAACTTGCTGTAGAAAAATGTACCGGCTGTGAACGGTGCGTTGAGGTCTGCCCGCATGGCGTCTTTGAAATTCACAATCATCGTGCCAAAATCATTGCTCTTGACAACTGCATGGAATGCGGAGCTTGCGCTCAGAACTGCGCGGTTGGCGCACTATCCGTAAGAAACGGCGTGGGCTGCGCCGTCGCAATGATCAATGGATTGATGACCAAGGGCGATCCTGATAAGGGCACGTGTGATTGCGGGGGCGATTCCGGAAGCTGTTGTTAAGGCCTCAATGTAAGGAGTGATATCATGGCTGATGCCGCAAAGAAACGTCTTTCGTTTCTCGACCGTTACCTTACTCTCTGGATCTTTATCGCCATGGGGGTTGGCGTTGCTGTCGGGTGGCTGGTTCCGACCACCTCGGACCTGCTTTCACGCCTGAGCGTGGGAACAACGTCGATACCAATCGCCATCGGCTTGATAATTATGATGTATCCTCCCCTTGCAAAGGTAAACTATCGGCGGATTGGCGGAGTCTTTTCTGATAGAAAAGCGCTGTCATTGTCGCTCGTGCAGAACTGGATTCTCGGTCCGATTCTTATGTTTGCCCTGGCAATCATCTTTTTGCGAGGTCAGCCGCACTTAATGACCGGCGTCATCATCATCGGCCTGGCGCGTTGCATAGCAATGGTCATCGTATGGAACAGCCTTGCAAAGGGTGACAGCGAATATGCGGCTGCGCTGGTCGCATTTAATTCTCTTTTCCAAGTGCTCTTTTTCGCCGTCTATGCCTATGTTTTTGTCACGGTGTTGCCCCCCTTGTTCGGTCTTGCCGGGCAAGCAGTACATGTGTCAATGAAGGATGTGGCGGTCAGTGTGGGAATTTATCTGGGCATTCCGTTTGGCGCGGGCTTTCTTACCCGAGTGATTCTTGAGCCGATAAAAGGCGAAACGTGGTATACACAAAAGTTCATGCCGAAGATCGGTCCCGTCGCTCTCATCGCGCTGCTTTTTACGATCCTCGTCATGTTTATCTATAAAGGCAAGACCATCATCGCCCTGCCGCTGGATGTGGTGCGCGTTGCGATTCCTCTATCCGTTTATTTTCTAATCATGTTCTTCGGATCGATGTTTATCACTCGCCGGCTCGGAATAAACTATGGAGAAGCGGTCAGTCTTTCATTCACCGCTGCAAGCAACAACTTTGAACTTGCCATAGCAGTTGCTGTCGGAGTATTCGGCATCGCTTCGCAGGAGGCCTTTGCCGCCGTCATCGGCCCGCTCATTGAAGTTCCTGTAATGATCGCCCTTGTGAATGTGGCGCTCAAGCTGAAGAAAGGATATCTCGCCAATGTCAAATGACAAGCAGCCCTGCTGCTGACGCTCCGCTGCCGCACCCATACCCGGCAGGTCTACTATAGTAAGTGTGTTACTGCACCTCGTGGGTGCCCCAAAACTGATGTTTGAATCTTGCAATCAAACTCTTTGGGAGTGCACCCTGGCGGGTAGCGTTTCAGACAACCGGCGCTTGCGACAAAAGGGCGCATTGCAACGCGCCCCTGAGTAGCGCACGTCCCCCACAAAGAGCGGGCATCATTATTTATTATTATCTCTGCGTCCGCCCATTTCCTTCCTTCTGCATCTTGTCAACATAGGCCTCAAACGCCGTCTTGCCTTCATCCTTCCAGTACTGGTCGAAATAGCGCCAGTCGCGGTACGAACCGTTGACGCGCCAATCCTCGTTGCCGTGGAAATCCCGGTGCCGCAGCCACCGCGGCCCGCCATGACGCCCGTGGTGGCTGCCGTGATGCATGCCATTGCCGCCAAAGAGCAGCTTGGCAAGAAGCACGATGCCGAACGCCTGCCAGTAGGTTATTGCTTTGAGTCCGAACAGCACCGGCATGAGCCAGTTCCACAGGAGAAAGACCAGCCACCCGAACAGCAGCGCAAACAGCACCGCAAACGCGACGCCGGCGATAACGAGCCCCACAATCCGCAACACCGGCTGCCCGTGAAAATGCGGAGAATGATGTTCAAACTCGTGTTCCATGGATTCCTCCTTTGTTATTGGTTTCGGTATTCCTTAAGCGGGAGTGATTCCTTGAGCTTGGCCAATGCCCTTGATTTCTGGGCAAGCAGCGTTCCCAGCGGAAGTTCCCACATCTCCGACAATTCCTTGAACGTAAATCCTTCGAGCTCGGTGGCTACCACAACCGCCCGCTCGTTGTCGCTGAGCCGTTCCATGGCCGCGGCGAGCAGTTCCCGTAATTCGCGGTTATCTATTTCCGTGCCCGTATCAAACCTCGCATCATGCAGTGTCTCGGACAGCGACAGCACCTCGTCTTCGTCATCATTTTTGTCAAGCTGTACGTTCTTCTTCCTGCTTCTGAACGAGTCTATCACCCTGTTGCGGAGGGCCTGGTACACATAGGCCGACACGCTGCGCAGCGGCGACAATGGATCGGCGCGGTCCAACAGCCCGGTCATCACGTCCTGCACAATGTCTTCGCCGTCGCGGTCGGCCGCGTCGCCGATGAGAGCGCGAACGTAGCCGACGAGCGCCGAACGCTCCGCCTTGATGAATGCGGCGATCCTGTCGTTGATCGATTCCATGGTTCCTACCATTCAAGACGGAACCGGCCGAGAAATTATTGCATGTTTTTAAGGATCGAAGGCGGCAAGGCCGCGCCGTTCGCCGGACCGAGCGCCCCGGTCTCGCACAGCAGCGAATGCACAGCTGCGCGCACGTCAACAACCGGTATCGTTTCAACCGCGGCGCCGGAAACGGGCGAGAGCACGGCGCGGTACACGTCCGACAGCGGCAGGTATTGAATGTAGAATTGGGGAAGATTGATGTAGAACGCCACCACCGGGACGTTAAAGGCCGCCGCGATGTGCACGATGCACGTGTCCACGGTGAGCACCAAGTTCGCATTCTTTATGACAGGAAATGTCCCGAGGATGGATTCGGTGGGAAATACCAAGCTCCCGGGAACGCCCCGGGCAATCCCGTGCACTCGCTCCGCGTCGCGCGCTTCACACAGGAACACGGCCGGTCCGCAAACCAGCGGAAGCGAACAAAGCAGTTCCACCCACTTCCGGTCTGTCCAATATCGGACGGGCTTGGATGCTGAGATATTCACCGCGCAGTAGCGCGAAAGGTCGTTACCCGCGCGAAACGCGGCGAACGCCGCATCTTCCTCCGGTGTAGGCCCGGTGCTCGGCCGCGGCGAAGCGAGGTCTATTCCAAGGTACTGCAGGTTGCGAAGGCTTCTCAGCGTGTAATGTTCACCACCGGATTGCTGCTGGAAGGAGGGATGCGTGAAGACTTTGTCGCCGCGAAACCCGATTTTTGTTCCTGCGCGGGCACAACGCGCGAACATCGAGCTTTCGGTTGACTTGTGCTCCTTGGGATCGAGCCAGACGTCGAACCGGGTGGTGAGGAGCGTCCCGCACAGGAGAAGGGTGCCGAGCGGGCGCTTGGTATATACGTGGACCCGGTCGATAAACGGGTTGCCCTCAACTATCCTGTAGTTGTTCCTGCCGGCCAGCAGGTGAAGTTCGCTGTGGGGGTTTGCCGCTTTGAGCGCGGAAAAAAGAGGTGTTATCAGAAGTAAATCGCCGATGCGACCAAGCTGCACGATGCAGATTTTTTTCGGTCTCGTGTCCCATGCGCGTGTGCTCATGCGAAGCCGTCCGGTTGCTCCTCTCGCACAAAGCTCGCGGGCATTGGGTGCGCGCGGCCCGTAGTGCGCCAATTTCCAACGGGTAAAGATACATTGCGCCCACAGGGCGCCTCGGGCTCACACGGCGCATTGACAAAGTTTAAGATTCGTCGGGTACCCGGGCCGCAGTTTCCCGCAACATGCCGACGGCGGGCGATTACATATTTCGAAGCATGGTGGCGAGATTGATACCCGGATCCGTGATCCCGAGCTGAGAACTTCGCGCAACGCAATTTTTTTCAGCAGGAGCCTCTTGTTGCCGTCCCTCAGCTCCTTTTCGAATCCTCGCGTTTCGTCACGGCCGGCACGACTTCAAGCACGCTAGAACATGAGTTTGCCGGCCTTTTTGAAGAAGTCAATCAGCGCCGCGTTCCCGCGGGGATCGTCTTTTCGGCGATATATGCCGTCTTGAGAGACAAACGATATGGTGACCCTCGCGAGCTTGTCCGGTATCGCGTTCACCGTGGGCAGTACAATAATCGGACCGCTGTAATGCGAATTTCTGAGGTAATCCCTGGAAAAACCCTTTTGCACGAGAATTCCCGAATACACCGGCTCGTTGTTCAGGAATAGTATGAAGGAATGCATGTACAGTCCAGGCAATCGGGGCCTGAGCCTTTCGTAAGCGCCGGGCGCGAATTCAAAAGCCGTTTCAACCCATTTGGCCCGGTCAAATCTGAGAAACCGTATATCCTCAAGTGTCAAGAACGGCACGCTGTCCACGGCCGCAATGCCGAAGGCGGCGGGTTTCGTTTTGGCCAAATCGACCATTTCCTTGGAGACAATTATCCTGAAAGTTGCCGGAGCAATTGCCCTGCTGGGCGCCGCGGCCCCGCTGCCCGGGTCGGATTGCGCACACAGCACACCTGCCGCAAGAAGCACCCACCACGGACATGCACCGTTAACCGTCACGAATCGATTCATGCAACCGCCGTCCCTTCCATCGCCCTACCGTTCTGCGAGTGCGGCTTAACCCTTGAAGGTGAACGCTTGACACCTGTATACTATACGAACTCGGCTTTTCCCGTGCGTCAAATGCGCGCACCCCGCATACTCCGGACGTTCCCTGCGCGCTGTCCCGCGGTTCGGGAGCCAGTCGTCAAAACAAAGCCGCGTGCTGCGACTGCACAAGGTTGTTAATCCTCGCCAGCTTCCGGTAAAGCGACGAGAGCGAAATTCCCAACACTTCGCTCGCCCTGTACTTGTCTCCCTTGAAATGTTGGAGCACCCTCTGGATGTGAACTCTTTCCATTTCGTCAATATTCATCGGCGGCCCACCGGCGTCTCCCGAAAAGCGGGCCGCCCCCAGAGCATCGAGACCGGGAAAATGTTTGGGTGCTATCTCCTCTCCGCGGGCAAGGAGCCACGCCCGTTCCAGCATGTTCCGAAGCTCCCTGATGTTCCCGGGCCATGCGTAATCGTTCAGGGCCTGCACCACCGGCTCCGACATCGGAAGATGGGGATAGTCGAAAGTCTTGAGCAACTCTTCGGCCAGGCCCGGAATGTCTTCCTTTCTCTCCCGCAGTGCCGGCATCCGGATGGGAAAGACGCATATCCGGTAGTACAAGTCGTTTCTGAATTTGCCGGCTTCCGCCTGCGCCAGCAGGTCTTTGTTTGTTGCGCAAATCAAGCGAAAATCACTCTTCCGCACCTGGTTTTCGCCGATCCTTCGGAACGACCTTTCTTCGATGGTTTTGAGAAGCTGGGCCTGAACTTCGAAGTCCATGTCTCCTATCTCGTCAAGAAACAGGGTGCCACCGTCGGCCACTTCGATAAGCCCCTCTCTGTCCTTGATGGATGAGGTAAACGCTCCCTTGACGTGCCCGAACAATTCACTTCGGAGGAGTTCGCCCTTGAGGCTCGAACAATTGAGTTCCACGAATGCCTCGGCCTTTCTCTCGGAGTGATTGTGGATCCACCTCGCCAGCACGCCCTTGCCGGTTCCGGTTTCTCCCAGGATCAGCACGACGGTGTCGTTAACCGCGGCGACCGACGCGTGGTCCATAATCTCGGTGATTGCCTTGCTGGAGCCGAAATACGGATCGTCCTGTTTGACAAGACGATTCTGGACCAGCGCCTGCTTGCGCAGCGATCCGATTTCGAGCGTCCTCCTCAGAGACGCCAGAAGATCGGCGAGATCGACCGGTTTGGTAAGAAAGTCTTCGGCCCCGCATTTTGTCGCCTTCACCGCTGTTGGAATGTCACCGCTGCCGGTAATAACAATCACCGGGAGCAGCGGATACGATCTTTTCAAATCGGGCAGCCATTCCATGGCATCGCCGTCGGGCAATTTGAGGTCGAGCATCACCGCATCGAACCGGTCGGAGGTCAGAGCGTTCCTTGCATCGGCAAGACTCGATGCGCTCGTTGCGGCAAATCCGTTCTTGGCAAGATAGCGTTCGTACCCGAAGCGGGCAGCTTCGTCGTCTTCTACGAGGAGCAGCTTTTGTTGTCTCATGGAACCCTACCGGAAAAGATGGCGTATGGGACTCGGTTCATGGAATTCGATTCTTGCCCCGCCCCGGCCTCTTACTTCGTAAAGCAAGGCTCTCCTGCCGGAACCCAATTCTCCTGCCGGGGTTGCAACAAATTTCGCGATAGCGAGAAAAGATGCGGCCGAATTCTGCTTCGCAAAAGCGACATGCTCGCTTGAATCCTTGGCACTCCGTTTGCAAATTCTCGTACGTCGACGGTGAACATTGATTCCCGGAAAACAAGCAAAGGGGGAAGGCATGTTGCGCACGATTGCTCTTGTAATGGCCGGCTTTGGTATCGTGGAAATGCTGTGTCTGGCATGCATTGTGTTTGGGCTTTCATTGCCGTAGGAATTCGGACGCAAAAATCTCTCGCCGCCTGCATAACATAGTTAGTCCCGGTTACTAAGGCGCCTGCTGGGAATATCAGGCGTCTTTTCATTGTTATTCCAACATATGCAATGCTCGTGCCGATTGTGACATTTAGGCAGGAATCGCGAAACCTCTTGGGCCAAAGATTCGTCCTTGCATGCTTTTGCGGCTTGTTTGGTCCTCGCAGGCGTCATCTAGACCTTCTGGCCGGGCGGTTTTCCCACAATTGATAAGAAGGGTTGCCATTAATGCAAACTTATTGGTGCGGCCGGTTGTCGTCGATGCGAGCAAAGAAAGACGCATCAGTGCCTTAGCGAATATCAGCACGCGACGAACGCGGGCTGTGGTCTTTTTTCGGGAAAATGCCGGAGGCTTTTCTCCAATCCTTGTTCTCGTTGGGCAGACTCAATTCCCTTATCGAGCCCGATTTCTTGACAAAAAAGCATCTTCGCACTCTGCACAAGCATGGCCTTATTTCGAGGAATCTCCTCTTCCGTTTGCCACCCGGAAACCAGTAAACAACCACGGCCAAAGGCCGTGGCTTTGTTTTCACCCCTGAAAGGGGTGGAATAAAGAAAAGCCGCGTCAAGCGGCGACGTTTAGCGTTGCCCCACGGCCGTGGGCCGTGGTCCACGCCGGAAAGGGAAAAGACACAAATGTCTAGTGCCGAAAGCACTGCACTACCTTACCCTTACCGAGCGGCAGCGACAAAACTCCCAAAGGGATTTCCGCTAATCTTTTGCGCGGGCAATGAATTGATTTTTTCAGGCACAGGGTTTGCATTATAAGCATAACGCAGAAGAGTACAACCGAAAACAAACAACATGCTCCTCTGTCCGGCGCTACCGGCAAAACAGGTGAGTTGAGAGGGAGCTACTATGGACGCAAAGGAAGAAAAACTTTCGACACTTCACGGGCTTCGCCTGCCGAGAGTAAACCTAAGCCACCGCCGCAATCGTGTATTCGATGATGAATTCGGTTTTTATTCGGAGGAATACTTCCGGGAAATGCTCTCCATGGAACGGAAGAGAACGGAGCGATCTCAAAAGCCCATTATTCTGGCGATGATAGATGTCGCGGGCATCCTTGATTCCGTTTCGAGAAGACAGATTGTGAGAAACCTTACTTCGGTTCTCACCGTTTCCGCCCGCGAAATAGACGTAAAGGGATGGTACCGGGACAATCACACCATCGGTATCATTTATACAGAGACGAACCCGGCAAGCAAGGATTCCATATTGCAAAAAATACACATGAATCTGGGTCTGGAGCTGGGTCCCGAGATCGCCGGCAGAGTCATCGTTACCTACGCACTTTTTCCCGAGGCCGGCGATGCATCAGGGGGCAAGGACGGGCATGTTGCGGACGTCCGCTTCTATCCGTCGCCCTACGGCTACTCTCCGTCGAAAAAGGTGTCGTTGATCATGAAGCGGGTGGTGGATGTCGTGGGAAGCAGCATCCTCATCTTGCTGTTCCTGCCTTTTTTTGTTCTCATCGCGACGCTCATTAAGCTCACGTCAAAGGGGCCGGTCTTCTTCACCCAGACCCGCATCGGGCAAGGCGGAAAGCCCTTCCGTTTTATCAAGTTCCGGTCGATGATATCGGGCAACGACAGTTCCCTGCACAGGGAATACGTCAAGAAATTGATACAAGGCGAGGCGGACGCCACGGCGCAGGGGGCCCATGGCGTTTACAAAATAACCAACGACCCCCGGGTGACGCCGATCGGAAGAATTCTGAGGAAAACCAGCCTCGACGAAATTCCCCAGCTCTTTAATGTGCTCGAAGGCGATATGGCTCTGGTGGGCCCGCGCCCTCCGATCCCGTATGAGCTGGAGAATTATCACATTTGGCACAGGCGCCGGGTCTTGGAGGCGAAACCGGGGATAACCGGGTTCTGGCAGGTAGCTGGACGCAGCACAACAACCTTCGATACCATGGTGCGAATGGATCTTCAATACGTGATGCGGTGGTCGCTGTGGTGGGACATCAAGTTGATATTGCGGACGCCCCTGGCCGTTCTCAAGGGCGCGTATTAATGTTAGAGAATATGTACATGATGCGGCCGCCGCCGGTATGCCGGGGCCGGCCGTTCTAGAAAAAGGCGGTTATATGTTGCAGATCGGCGTTATTGGATACGGTTACTGGGGGCCCAACATCGTGCGGAATTTTATTGGCGCCGACGACGCGCGTGTCGCCATGGTGTGCGACAGCAATCCGGCGTCGCTTAAAAAGCTTTCGGTAAACCACCCGTGCGTTGAGACCGTCACAAACGGTGAGGCGGTGCTTACGTCTCCCCGCATAGACGCTGTGGCCATCGTGACTCCGGTGTCGACGCATTTTGAGCTGGCAAAACGGGCGCTCGAAAACGGAAAGCACGTGTTCATCGAGAAACCCTTTACCGAAACGGTTGAGCACGCCGAAGAGCTTATCAACCTGGCGGAGAAGAAACACCTTGTGATAATGGTGGACCACACGTTTCTCTTTACCGGCGCGGTGAAGAAGATAAAGGAGCTTCTGAGCCAGGAAGCGCTTGGCAAAATTTACTACTACGACTCGACCCGAGTGAACCTTGGACTCTTTCAGCACGATGTGAACGTGATTTGGGACCTTGCTCCGCACGATTTTGCCATCATGAACCACGTTATCGCCGATACCCCCGCGGCGCTCACCGCTTCCGGGCGCGCCCACGTAAATGGGTTTGAAGACATCGCCTATATCACCATTTACTTCAACTCCAACCTCATCGCGCATATAAACGTGAACTGGCTCTCGCCTGTAAAGGTGCGGTCCACCCTTATCGGCGGGGAGAAGAAGATGCTCGTGTGGAACGACGGTGCCGAAGACGAAAAGATCAAGGTGTACGACAAAGGCATCGATGTTACCACCAAGGAAGGCATCTACGACCTGCTGGTGAACTACCGCTCGGGCGACATCTGGACGCCCAAGCTGGACAACAGGGAGGCCCTCCGGCAGGAGACGTCCTATTTCGTCGAATGCGTTCGGGACAACAAGAAGCCCATAAACGACGGCGTTGCCGGCCTGCAGGTGGTTCGACTGCTTGATGCATGCGACCGGTCGCTGCGGCAAAACGGAAAGATGGTTGCGCTATGAACAGCGTCTTTATAGCCCCCGATGTGGTTCTGGGCGCAAACGTGCATCTGTCGAAATTCATCAACCTTTACGGCTGCCGCATAGGCGACAACACCAAGATCGGGGCGTTTGTGGAAGTGCAGAAAAACGCCACGATCGGCAGGAACTGCAAGATAGAAAGCCACACGTTTATTTGCGAAGGCGTCGAGCTGGAAGACAACGTCTTCGTGGGTCATGGAGTCACATTTATCAACGATAAATATCCGCGCGCAACGGCCGAAAACGGCGAGCTCAAGACCGAGAAGCACTGGGCCGTTTCGCCTACCAGGGTGAAGCAGGGTGCGTCCATCGGCTCGGGCGCCACCGTCATGTGCAACGTTACCATCGGCGAGAACGCCATTGTGGGAGCGGGAAGCATGGTGGTCGACAACGTTGAGCCCAACACCATCGTTGCCGGCAACCCGGCACGAACGATAAGGAGAACCCATGACAACTGAATCCATTCCCTTTCTCGACCTTTCGCAGCCGCACGCCGCGCTCGAAAAGGAACTCACCGGCGTCCTGGTTCGGGCCCTTCGCTCGGGACGGTTCGTGGGCGGTCCGGATGTTGACAATTTCGAAAGGCAGTTCGCATCGTTCGCGGGCGTTAAACACGCTATAGGGGTCAACAGCGGCACGGACGCCCTGCGTTTCGCGCTGTTTGCGGCGGGCGTAAAGCCGGGCGACGTGGCCATCACCGTACCCAACACGTTTATCGCAACTACCGAAGCCATTTCCCAGGTGGGCGCAACACCGATGTTTGTTGACATCGACGCGCAAACCTTCACAATGTCGGCGCAAAAGCTCGAATCCTTTTTCCAGAAGAATTGCGAAACCGACTCGCAGACGAAGAGAACCGTCCTCAAGAAAACCGGTGAACCGGTTACCGCGATCCTCCCGGTGCATCTCTACGGCCAAATGGCCGACATGGACGCAATCCTTTCCATAGCGGAACAACACGCCTGCGTGGTTATCGAAGATGCGTGCCAGGCTCACGGATCCGCCTATTTTTCCAAGAGGACCAATTCATGGCATGCTGCCGGCTCCATGGGGACGGCCGGTGCGTTCAGCTTTTATCCCGGAAAGAACCTTGGTGCCCTGGGCGAGGGCGGCATGGTAACCACCGGCAGCCCGGGGATCGACGCCGCGGTACGCATGCTTCGCGACCACGGACAGCAGAAGAAATACTACCACGACATCGAGGGGTACAACGGCAGGCTCGACGCGATCCAGGCCGGCTTCTTGTCTGTAAAGTTACTGCACCTCGACGGCTGGAACAAACAGCGGCGGGAACGAGCCCATTATTACAACCATCTGTTCGACGCGTTCGACGGCGTTATTTCTCCGTTTGAACCGGATTGGGCGAAGCCGGTCTACCATCTGTACGTGGTGCGGGTTGCCGACAGGGACGAGCTGAGGCAACACCTGGAGGCGCAGGGAATCGGGACCGGACTGCATTATCCCGTTCCCCTCCACTTGCAAAAAGCATATGAAACGCTCGGATACCGTGAGGGCGATTTCCCGGTGACCGAGAAAGCCGCCGCGGAGATTCTGTCGTTGCCAATGTTCCCCGAGCTCACCGAAGAGCAGCAGGACCAGGTGGCGGAATCGATTGCCGATTTCATGGAAATCCGGAAAAAGGGACGGCGCGAAATGCACGCGACCGGTGCGCCCGCGTAGAGGAACGTATGGGGTACAACCTCGACATTGTCAATCCGATCGAAAACCCGAAGTGGGACGACCTGCTGCTGTCCAGCGAGGGGTACTCGTTTTTTCATTCCTCGTTTTGGGCAAGGACGCTGCTGGAATCCTACAACTTTACGCCCCGGTATTTTGCCCGGACCTACGAAAACCGTCTCTCGGTGCTGGTTCCGATGATGGAGGTGAACAACGCGCCCCTGCGCAAGAAGGGGGTGTCGCTGCCCTTTACGGACATGAGCGATCCGATTTTCGACTCGCGCATCTCGTGGCGCGATTTGTATAGAGAGCTTGCCGCCTATGGCAAGGAAGCGGGATGGAAATCCCTGGAAATCCGCGGCGACGTGCATGTCGACGACGATTCCATTCCCTCAACGGATTTTGTCAGTCACACTCTGAACCTTTCGAGCGACGAAGATGCACTGTTCAAGAATTTTTCCAATGGTACAAAGGGCAACATCAAGAAAGCGGAGCGCGAGGGCGTGGAAGTCGGCGTCACCTCGTCCCGGGAATCGCTGGATGAATTCTGCAAGCTCCACGGCGCAACACGTAAGCGTCACGGACTGCCGCCCCAACCCTCGTCCTTTTTCGCGGCGGTGCACAAACACGTGCTGGCCACCGACAACGGTTTTGTAGTGCTCGCGCGAATAGGGGGAAAACCGGTTGCCGGAGCGGTTTTCTTTCATTTCGGGACCAAGGCGATCTACAAGTACTCGGCATCGGACCCGGCATTTCAGAACGCCCGGCCCAACAACCTGGTATTGTGGGAAGCCATCCGTCGGTATTCCAGAAACGGATTTACCAGCCTGTGCCTTGGGAGAACAGAGCCCGACAACGTGGGCCTCAGACACTACAAGTCGAGCTGGGGAGCCCGCGAGGACGTTCTCAGATATTACAAGTACGACATTTCCAGAGGCGCCTTTGTAAAGGACCAGGTGCAGGTGCCGGCATTCTACACGTCGCTCTTTCGGGCCCTGCCTTCGCCCATGCTCAACGCGCTCGGCTCCGTTCTTTACAAATACGTCGCGTAGAAGGACTCGCCATGCGAAACGACCTCTACTATGCACTAAAGCCCCTCATCCCCCGGAGGTTGCAGCTGTTCCTGCGGAGAGTCATGGTGCTGCGGAAAAGACGACGACTTTCCTCGGTGTGGCCCATAGACCCGGCCGCCGGCGCCCGCCCCGCCGGTTGGAACGGATGGCCGGCAAACAAGAAATTCGCGCTCGTGCTCACGCACGACGTTGACACGCAAAGAGGGCACGACAAAAGCCTGCTCCTCATGAATCTCGAAAAGGAAGCCGGGTTCGTTTCCTCGTTCAATTTCGTCCCGGAGCGCTACAACGTATCCTGCGAGGTGATGGACGTTATTGCCGACAGCGGGTTTGAAATCGGGGTCCACGGTCTCAAGCACGACGGGAAACTCTTCAGCTCGCGCGCCGCGTTCGAAGAACAGGCGGTACGGATCAACCAATACATCAAGGATTGGGGCGCGGTCGGCTTTCGCGCTCCATCCATGATTCGAAACCTGGACTGGATCCGAGACCTTAACGTGGAATACGACGCGTCAACATTTGACACGGATCCGTTTGAGCCTCAGCCCGAGGGGGCTGGCACCATTTTCCCCTTCTGGGTGGAAGCCGGCGAAGGGAAAAACGGGTATGTTGAACTACCCTACACCCTATGCCAGGATTTTTCTCTCCTGGTGCTCATGAAAGATAAGGGCATTGCGGTATGGAAGGAAAAGCTCGATTGGATAGCGGCAAGGGGCGGCATGGCACTTATCAATACCCATCCGGATTACATGAACTTCACCCGATTGCGCTGCGGCCTCGAAGAATACCCCGTGGCGTTCTACCGAGAATTGCTCGACTACGTCCGCGACCGGTATGCGGGAGATTATTGGCACGTTCTTCCCAAAGATATGGCTCGTTTCTGGAAACACGGACCGAATGTGGCGGCGCCGCCGGTCGGCACAACCCGCACCGTGAAAGAGCCGGAACGCGTAGAAAGCTGGCATCATGAGGTTTGAAACCGTATCCCTTTCGGACGTTGTCGCAACCACTGCATGGGACGACTATGTTTCGCGTCATCCGCGTGCGACGCCCTGCCATTTGTCCGCGTGGCTCTGGGCCATTCACGCCACCTATTCCTTCGAACCCCTTCTCTACACCGTAAAGGACGACGGCGACGCGCTTCAGGGAGTATTTCCGCTGTTTAGAATCCGGGGCGCATTTACGGGCGTACGCGTGGTGTCGCTTCCGTTTTCCGATTACGGCGGCCCGCTGTGCAACGATCAGATTGTCGAAGAGGAATTGGTTCGCCACGTGCGCGGCGAATGCCAAAACGGGATACGGTATTTGGAAATCCGCGGCGGCCTGGCAAGGCCCGGCGATCTGCTTCCCTACAATTATTACAAACGGCATGTCATGGACCTGCGTGCGGGCATCGGCGCCCTGCAAAACAAAATCGACAAGAAGACAATACAATATTCCATACGTAAAGCCGAGAAGGCGGGAGTTGTCATCAAGCAAGACAATACGCGGGCCGGCCTCGAGGCATTTTACCGCCTCAACAATCTCACGCGCAGGAAACACGGCGTGCCTTCGCAGCCGCATGCGTTTTTCGAGAACCTCTATTCCCGGATGATCGCGGCAAAGATGGGGTTTATCCTTGTTGCCGAACACGATTCGACAGTCGCGGCCGCATCCCTGTTTCTCACGGTAGCCAGGCAAATTCATTACAAATACAATGCGAGCGATCCGGCCCTTCTCAAGAAGCTGTCGCCCAATCATCTGCTCACGTGGCACGTTATCCTTTGGGGCGTTGAAAACGGCTACCAGTCGCTTGATTTCGGCCGCACGTCTCCCGACAACCAGGGACTCATCCGTTACAAGAACATGTGGGGAATGGAAGACCAGGACATCCCCTATTACTATTATCCGCGCGTTAAGGGCGCGGTCGCGACAAAGGAAAGCGGAATCAGCTACCGGCTGGCCACGTCGATGTGGCGGCATCTTCCGCTTCCGGTGATGGAATTTTCGAGCTCGATTTTGTACAAACACCTTGGATGATGCAAAGAGGCGCCATGTCTTTTGTAAACAGCGTCCGCATGATACCCCGGTATCACTGGGAATACGGCCTCATTGACATCTGGAAGTCAATCGCAGGGGCGACTATGTCCCGCATGCCAACGACATCAACGCTGGACGAAATCTTCGGCCGGCCGGTCTCCTTCACCACCTCGGGCAGGGTTTCGCTGTACACGATTTTACGCTCGCTGGCCCTTCCTCCGGGCGCGCGCGTAGGTGTCCCGCTGTTCTGCTGTTCGGTGGTGTTCGATGCCGTGAAACAGGCAGGTTGCATCCCCGAATTCATCGACATCTCCGATGACATCTATGGTCTTTCGCCGGATGATGTAATGCGTAAGCGCGACAGAATCTCCGCGCTTGTTGCCGTGCATATGTTTGGTCATCCCGTGGATATGGACGCCATCCTCGCGGCCGCCGGGAATATCCCGGTGATCGAAGACTGCGCCCAGTCGCTTTTCTCTACCTACAAGGGACGCCTGACCGGCACCATGGGCGCCGTGTCGTTCTTCTCATTCAGATCCGGCAAGTACGTTTCCGCGGGCGAGGGTAGCGCCATTCTCTGCAAAACCCCGAAAATGGCGGACGCAATCGAGTCTGCGGTCGCATCGTTTCCGAAATGGCGGTTTCATCAGGAGGCCCTGCACACGATGGCCACGTACGCAAAAACCGTTATGTACAACCGGCCATGGTTCGGCACCGTCGGGCAGCCCCTGGGAAGCAGGCTCGACAAATCGTTCAACTTGACTGCCAAGTCCGGCTTCACCATGCGCAGGATAGCGGCGGGTGATTTTCGGATCATGGACGAAAGACTGCGAACGTTCCGGAAACAAATTGCGAAGCAACGGGACTATGCCGCGTATTTGCGGGACGCCATTCGGCTGGCGGGCGTGGTCCTGCCCGCGGAAAAGCCGGGTTGCGAGAGCAACTATTACCAGTTCGCAATCCGGCTTGAAGACCAGGCCCGTCGTGACCGGTTGGCGGCGCACCTTCGTGATAATGGGATCGACGCGGCCAAGTACCTGAACGGAATCGGCGCTGAGGCGGCTCAGTCGAATGGGTACGCCGGGGACTGCCCGGTTGCCGAAAGGTGCTCGCGCACCGTCCTTACGGTTCCGGCCTACTATTCGCTGTCCCACAACGACATTGCCCATATCGCAGACAGCATCAACGCTTTCACGGGGTGAACGCCACGCCGGTGAACTACAAAGGAGAAGAGCTCATGAATTCCTGCACCGTTGCCTATGCATTTTACGAGACCGACTTCAGGGTGAGCCGGTATGCGGAAGCGCTCGCCGGTCCCGGCATGCACACCGACGCAATCGCCTTGCAGGCCGAAGGAAAAACAAGAACCGAAATCATAAACGGCGTCACCCTGCACCGCATCCAGCGGAGACGTTTCGACGACCAGGGTGGCCCGTTCGATTATCTGTTGAAGATGAGCTTGTTTTTTGTCAAGGCGAGCTGGTTGATCCTGGTCAATCACCTGCGGTACAGGTACGATCTCATTATCGTGCACAACGTCCCGGATTTCTTCGTATTTACGGCCCTTGTTCCGAAGCTTTTCGGCGCCAAGGTAATGCTTGATATTCACGACATCCTGCCCGAGTTCTTTTGCCAGCGGTTTCACAAGCCGCTCAATTCGGTGTACGGGAAACTTCTCAGGGTCGTCGAGTTTCTGTCGGTACGGTTCTGCGACTTCGTCATTACGGGGAACGACCTGTGGCGCAAGAAGATCTCCGCACGAGATGGTGTCCCCTTTGAGCGGACCGTCGGCTTTGTAAACTATCCGCACCTCGAATACTTTCGCGACGTGGAGTACAAGGTTCGCGCGAGCGGCCTTTCGGTAATCTATCCGGGCCATCTGTCTCACCATCACGGCATCGACATCGCGGTGAAGGCAATGCCGATTGTAAAGAAGTCGATTCCTTCCGCCCGGCTCGACATCTATGCAGCATCGTGGGTACCGCAGTATCGCAACCAGCTGGAACACACCATTGCCGAGCTCAACCTCGACGGCGCAATAACAATCCACCCGCCCAAAGATATCCACGAGCTCGTGGAGGTTTACAAAACAGCAGACATCGGCGTGGTGCCAAAGCGCGGCGGGTTCTTCGCCTCCGAGGCTTTTAGTTCAAAGATCCTCGACTTTATGGCTTCGGGAATTCCGATTGTCGCCTCCCGCACCACCATCGACGAGTATTATTTCGACAACTCACAAATCATGTTCTTTGAGCCGGAAAACCACGAGGACCTTGCGAAATGCATACTTTCCCTGCACAACGATCCCGCGAAAAGGAAGCAGCTTTCCGACAACGGCAAACGCTATGCCAGCGAAAACAACTGGGACATCAAGAAAAGGGTATTTCTGGACATAGTAAACTCGCTTTAGAGGAAAAGGAAGTATGAATCCAGGTAGAAACTACGTGATAATCTCCCCGGTCCGCGACGAGGAGCGCTACATCGAAAAGACGATACGGTCGGTAATTGCGCAAACCGTCCTCCCCGTACGCTATGTGATTGTCAACGATGGTTCCAGCGACAAGACCGGTTCGATAATCGATACGTTCGCCGGGAAGTACCCGTGGATTTCGGCCGTACACCGGGCCGACAGGGGATTTCGCAATTCGGCCGGCGGGGAGGTCGAAGCGTTCTACGAAGGGTACAAAACGCTCAATGGCGCGGCGTGGGACTTTATCGTCAAGCTCGACGGCGACGTGTCGTTCGAACCGGACTATTTCGAGAAATGCATCGGATATTTCAATTCCTCCTCCGACCTTGGAATAGGAGGCGGCAACATTTACAATCTCGAAAATGGCTCATTGTCACTCGAGCGCGAGCCGCAGTTTCACGTGCGGGGTGCGGCAAAGATGTACCGCAAACAATGCTGGGACCTGTTGCGAGGCATGTACGCGATCAACGGGTGGGACACGCTTGACGAAGTGAAGGCAAATATGCTCGGGTGGAAAACGCGGACATTTGCCGACCTTTCCATCGTGCAGCACCGGCCCACCGGCAGAGCTGTGGGCTCCTGGAAAAATGCGGTGAAGAACGGCGTGGGCGGATACACCGCCGGCTATCATCCGTTGTACATGATCTTGAAATGTATAAAGCGGCTGTTTGTCAAACCATACTTGGTTGAGGCGGCCGGGCTCATGTATGGCTTTCTCAAAGGGTATGCCAGAGGCATGCCGCAGGTTGAAGACAAGAACCTTATCCGGTATCTTCGGCGGCAGCAGATCAACAAACTGCTGCTGCGTCCCACCATATGGAAGTGAATGTGAAATGGTTTTGTCGGTTGTTATAGTCAACTACAACAGCACGGGCTATCTGCTGTCCTGTCTGGCGTCTCTTTACAAACAGGCAGCAGGCGTTGATTTCGAGACGATCGTGGTGGACAACGCGTCAACCGACAACGGAGCCGATCTCATCGCCCGGCAGTTTCCCCAGGTTCGTCTTGTCGGGAGTAAAGCAAACCTCGGATTTGCCGGCGCCAACAACCTCGGCTCCGGGCTCTCCTCAGGCGAAAGCATTCTGTTTCTCAACCCCGACACGGTTATTCTGGGCACCGCCGTCCAGACGGCCCTGGACGTCCTTTGGCGGCTCCACGATGCGGGTGCGGTGGGCTGCACGTTGCTCAATTCCGATTCGACAATTCAAACCTCGTCGATCCTGCGGTTTCCCACGATCCTGAACCAGATGTTAAGCGCCGATGTTTTGCACCGCGCGCTTCCCAGGCTCCCGTTGTGGGGCATTGCCCCGCTGTTTGCGGGAGGCGGCACGGTGCAGGAAGTGGAGGCAATATCCGGCGCTTGCATGTTTGTGAGGCGAAAGGCTTTCGAAGCCGCCGGTATGTTCGACACGCGGTATTTTATGTACGCGGAGGACGTCGACCTGTGCTATGGAATTCGCATGTCGGGATTCAAAGTCTATTACGCCGGCGATGCGCGGATCATCCACCACGGCGGGAAAAGCACCGACCACGCGGACACGCGACAGGTTCCGGTTGCGATGATGAGAGAATCCACCTATGCCCTGCTGACAAAATGGAAAAGCCGCCGGTATGCCGACGCCTACAAAAAGACACAGTTGTTGACGGCGGCGTTGCGTTGCACAGCACTGCTGCTTGCCTATCCGCTGGCGCTGGCCGGCGGCGCGGCACGTATACGATGGTCGCTTGCCAAATGGACAACCATTTTTCAATGGGCCGCCGGCAATCGCGGCATACGGCAAGCGCTGGGAAGGTTTTGCAATGACGGTGCCTGAGGGCATTTACAGTGCGCTCAATCCCAATCCGCCCGTCGTGGTGGCGGTGCTGCTGATGGGAATGGCGACTGTTCTGCTTCCCCGCAAATACGCGCTCTTCCCTCTCTTTACCGTGGCCGCGTATGTTACCCTGGGCCAGTATGTCGTGATCGCCACCGCGAATTTCACTATGGTCCGCATTCTCATCGTGTTCGGCATTGCCCGGGCGGCGATCCGCGGCGATTGGGGGTCGGTGTCGCCCAACGGACTTGACAAGGCCGTGATCGCCTGGGCGGTGTCGTCGATTATCACCTATACCCTGTTGTGGCAAACCGGCCACGCATTTGTAAATAGGATAGGAATGTGCTTCGATACCGCGGGTGTGTATCTTGTGTGCAGGCTTTACTGTAATGATGCCGACGACATCAACCGGATCCTGCGGCTGTGCGTGGTGCTGCTGATGTCCCTCGCAATCGCCATGATTATCGAATTCCGTACCGGCAAAAACCTGTTTTCCTTTCTGGGAGGCGTTCCCCTTGAATCGGAGGTTCGGTATGGCCGCGTGCGCTGTCAGGGGAGTTTTAGGCATCCCATTCTCATGGGCACGTTCGGCGCCACCATGGTGCCCCTGATCGTCTCGCTGTGGTGGAAATCCGGGGGAACAAGAGTTCTTGCCGTGCTCGGTACGCTATCGTGCATCATCATTGTCGCGTGCGCGGGTTCAAGCGGTGCGCTTATGGCCACGGCGTACGGGACTATCGCCCTGTGCGCCTGGCCCCTCAGGTTTCGCATGAGAATTATTCGGTGGCTCATGGTGCTGGCAATCGTCATTTTGCAATTCGTGATGAAATCTCCGGTGTGGTATATTCTTGCCAGACTCAGCAGCCTCACCGGCGGGACCGGGTGGCACAGGGCATATCTTATCGACCAGGCCATACGGTATTTCAACGAATGGTGGCTCGTAGGCACCAAGGTCACGTCCCACTGGATGCCCACTGGTCTTCTCATAGATCCCAACAATACGGATATTACGAACCAGTATCTTTTCCAGGGCGTTCACGGCGGAATCATCACCATGGTCCTCTTCATAGTCGTGGTGGCGCTGGGATTTGCCGGCGTCGGAAAGGCCGTGCGCATTCTTGAAGGTGAAGAATTTTCAAACAAGATAGTGGTGTGGGCGATGGGTTCGGCCCTGTTTGCCCATGCGATATCCTTTATCTCGGTGTCGTATTTCGACCAGATTCAAGTGTTCTGGTACTTCCTGATGGCCGCGATTGCCGTATCGCTCGACCATGCCAGGGCGGTCGAGGCAAAGGGGACGATCGAAGCGCGGAACATTCGGCTCGGGGCGGCTTTTGCCCGTTCGGCGCGAACCCGCCCGTTGCAGTCTTGACCGATGCGCCTTATGCACATCAATCACCGGGGTTCGCCGTGAAATTGCAAGTGTCAATTGTGAGATCCGCAGCAGCGGCCGTGGCGCTGCTGGCGTCCGCATGCGCGGCGAAACCGTACTTTGTGGATTTTGAAAACGGCTCCGATGCCGGCGGCGGCGGCTTTCCCTCGGATCCATGGAAACACTGCCCCGGCGATGACGGCGCACAGGCGAGCGCCCGGCGCGCCGCGCTTTCTCCGGGCGATACGGTATATTTCCGCGGCGGCATCGTTTACAAGGGCCAAATAGCGGTGCAATGGCGGGGAGCAAGCGGCGCGCCGGTTGTCTACGACGGCAATTCCTCCGGCAAATGGGGCTGGGGCAAAGCCGTCATCGACGGAGGGAACACGTGGTCAAACGGTTTCGTCTCTACCCAGCGGTCCGTCGGCGGCGTCATCATCAGGAATTTTGAAATACGGGCCATCCGGTACACCGGGGTCGAATGGGCGGGTGGCGCCGGAATAAAGATCGACAATGCCGACCACGTCACCATCGCGGATTGCTTCATTCACGACGTCGGCTACTGGAACAACGACGGTTCCACGGTTCCGGCGGGATCCGGCATCAGCATGGTGCAGCCGTCAAACTGCTTGATTACCGGGAATGAAATAACCAGAACGGGACTTGCCGGCGTTCAGCTGCTGGGCCCTCAAACCACCGTTGTTTCGCGCAACAACATTCACGATTACGTCACCTGGGGAATCGACCTCACGGGCGATTATCGAGCGTGCTCGGAGAATGACGTATGCGACAATGTTGTCCACGATCTCTTCCGGTACGACAAGGGGTTCTGGAAAGGTGCAGGCGATCCGCCGCATTCGGATTTCTGTTTCATCAGAAAAGGAGGCGGATTCCATCCGGTGCGAAACATAGTGGAACGGAATCTGTTCTTCAACGACTTCGCCTTTGGGGAGTTCGGCGGCACTGCCATGCTTTTTCTGTCGTTTGCGGACAGCACCGTCATCAGAGACAATGTGTTTATCAACGCCCACAGCTACAGCGCCGTTTTCTTCGGCTGGACATCCACGGCAACCGGGTTTTACAACAACACGGTCTATTGCCCGCGTACCGGCGCATTGCGGCTGAGCACTGGAGGAAACAACGATATCCGGAACAATATCTTTGTCGCGCAATCGGAAGGCCTCACCTACGACAGCGCGTCCGACGAAAAAAACCTGACGATCGACCACAACCTGTATTGCGTGCCGGACGACGGCAAAGCCTTTGTCCGCGTGTCACCCTGGGAAGGATGGAGTTTTGCCGCCTGGCGGAAGCGCGGCTACGATTTGCAAAGCAGGCTGCTGGCCTCGGCGGCATCCTTCAAATTCGTCACGCTTCACGGTTATCCGGTGCACTGCGACTCAATGGACCTGCACGTACTTTCGGGAAGCGCGGCCAGCGGCGCGGGAAGCGTGATAGCGGACTTTAGGGACGGCAAGTGCGGCAGGGAGCGCGCGGCCAAAGGCTCCTGGGACATCGGGGCGTTTGCCGTCGCCACGGGCGCGGGGGACGGCCACGCAGTCGTTACGGCCCCGGCGCCGCCCAAGCGGAAAGAGCAACCGCTGCACCATGATTGACAAAACAGTAGCCAACTTCCTCTACTCCTTTGCAGCGGTGTTTCTCGTTCGGTTTGTGGGCGGCATCACCACATTTGTGATCGCCAGGATCCTGTCCCCCGCCGATTACGGAATGTGGGTCACGCTCCTTGTGATCGGTTCGTATGCTCCCATCATCTGCCTCGGAACCCTGGAGGCACTGGTCAAGATGTTTCCATTCTACACGGGGAGGGGTGAAGCGGCAAAAGCCGCGCTGCTGGAATCGAACGTGTTGGGATCGCTTGTTCTCGCCGCCGGGCTGCTGCTTACCGCGGGTGCAACGTTTCATTTCTTTGTCCAAGCTTCGGACCTTGGGTCTCTCGTCAACATCATACGCCTCTTCGTGCTTGCCGCGAGCCTTGCTCTCCTCTCGGCTTTTTACTATTACCGTTTTACAGCGCACCAGAATTTCCGTTATGTCAGTTACATCGAAGCGCTGAGGGCGGTGACGCTTTTCCTGCTCATCGTCCCGTTTTCATGGCTCTGGGGGCTCATGGGCGCGGCGCTTGCGTTTACCTTCAACGAAATCCTGATTCTCACGTTCTCGCATGCCGCCAATAACAGGATCCTCGGCAAACTTGCCGTGTCTTTTGACTTAAGGGAAATAAAAGGCCTCGTCGCAACCGGTTTTCCCATCACTGTTATCTGGTGGACCTACATGCTGCAAACTTCGGTGGACCGCCTTATTTCCATGTCGATGCTGGGCAAGGCGCCCACGGGCTATTACGGTCTCGGGGCAAGCATGGCCTCTGCGATAGTACTTATTCCCATGATACTTGGCAGGGTGTTGTATCCAAAAGTCAACGAGGAGGTGGGCAAGAACGCGGGACGGGCAAGGCTCACGAACTACGTTCTTGTCCCTGCTCAGGGACTGGGATTGTTCCTCCCGCTGGTGATCGGCACGCTCATCATTCTTACTCCGGAATTGTATCGGGTTTTCTTTCCCAAATACGTCCGGGGAATCGCCTCTGCACAGATACTGCTTTTGGGGGTGTATTTTGTGAGCCTGATCCGCACCGGGGTCAACTATCTGGTTGCGATCAACAAACAGAATAACGTGCTCCTGTTTGTTCTTGCCAGTCTGTGCGCCAATGTGTTGACGAGCGTGGTCCTTGTGAAACAGGGATACTCTATTGAGGGAATCTCGGTGGGAACATCGGTATCCGCGTTGGTTTTTGCGGCCCTGTTGTGGCGGTCGGTGTTTGGGCGGCTGGGATATGCTCCCGCGGCCCAGGGGAGAGAGCTTGCATTCCTTTTGATGCCTTTTCTATTATGCGTGACCCTTTCGCTGGGACTGCCTGCGCTGGTTCGTGAGGCAATTCCCGGAAACGCTCCGCTCGCTTCGGGATGTGCCGCAGTTCTCTTTGCCGCGCTTTATGCGTTAGGCGTAACCACCATTCCCCCGCTCAATGCATGGAGCAAAAGCCTCGCTTCAACGATTCGGGAACAAGCAAGAGCCGCGATTTCCAGGAAGACTAGCGCGTGATCCTTACCCCGTCCCTTTGTGCAAAACTCCCTGCCCTAAAATCACGCACATAGAAACCGCTCGGCAAAGACGGCGCAGCCAAAGAATACAACCCCGCAGACTGGATTTTGTTGACAACCGAAGCTACCAGCCTTCCTTGCAAATCATAATAGACGATGCTCACGGGGCTTGTTGCCGGCAAGGCGTAGCGCAGGCCACCCGGCATGCTGCTTATCCCATACGCGGCTTTTGCCGGAGATTTCTCCAGCATCGCGGCGGTGGGGGTCGGAGAAGTTTCCGGAAGCGAACGCCGCCAGACACCCCTTCCGTACAGACCTGCAAACAAGGTGCTGTCACTCGCGCACAGGCAGAGCACCGCGACGTTGGTAAAGAGTCCGCCGTCGATTTCGGTCCACGAAGCAGCATTGTCCGTTGAGACGAAAACGCCGTTACTGCTCGTACCTCCAAAAATGTCTGGTCCGTGGACATACAAAGCAGTGACGAGAGCGGCCGACATGCCCTGGCCGGATTCGGCCCAGTTGTCGCCGTTGTCGGCGGTTCTGTACAGCCCTCCGGCAACGGTACCTGCATAGAGACGACCGCTGCCTGCGGCAAGCGTTGAAACCGAATATACCATGCCCTGCGTGTATGTCAATCCGTTGTTTGCCGCCTGCCAGGTCGCGCCGCTATTTGACAAAACGAACACTCCCCCTCCGGAACCGGCGCCTGCAAACAGATTGCCGCCGCTCACGGCGAGCGCGAAAATATTGGTGGTTGTCAATCCGGTGTTTATCGGGTTCCACGACGCTCCGCCGTTTTGTGAAAGAAAAACTCCCTTGCGGAGGGCGCTGGCATACAGGCGGGAGCCGTCCGAGGCAATCTGGTTGATCTGAGGATAGGAGTTCGTATCCACTGCATCATGTGGCAGCCCCTGGTTGACCGCGGTCCACGAATCGCCGTCGCTGACGGAAGCAAATATTCCCGAGTGCAGCATTCCGGCGAAAACGGCTCCGCCGCCGGCCGACAGCGAAACCACGGTGTCTTTCGGCAGCCCGGTGTTTGCCGCAGTCCAGGTGTTCCCGTTGTTCACGGAAAGAAATACGCCGTCATCGGTACCGGCATAAATAGCTTTATCTTCCGCCACAAGGGCCCGAACTACTTGTCCCGCAAGCCCTGTGGTCTGTACCCATTCGCCATGACTTTGAGCCACCATGAGTAACCCAAAGATTGCGCTCCAAGGTAGATTAGTCTTTTTCATTGCTGCGCCCCTTTCAACAGCCCGTTCACGGCTGCTTCAATAATACTGCGCAAGGATTATGCCGGAGGATTGTTCAGGACGCAGGGCCAAAGAGGCGGATTTTTTTGGGCAGTTTCGCACTGCTGATAATCGTGATTCCAAAAACAGGAATAGCGTCGAACTATTGAGCGAACGATCTATCTTGGAGGCTATGCGAAAACCTCACTCCGCCTGCGAACGACTGCGACGGAGGTTTTCGGACATACTTCTAGCGGTCGAGCACGATGATTCTTCGGGTTGTCTGTTCTCTTTCCGAATGCAGCAGGTAGACGACGTTCCGCTGCAGGTTGAACATCCCCGCTGTTTTGCCGGAGACCGTCCAAACCGTGTACCCGGGTTTCCCCGCGAGCGAAACGAACTCCCTGTACGACAGCAATTGTGGCAGGTTATTTTCGACAGTTCTTTCGGTGTGATAGCCGTTTATTGCCGCGGTGCTCACCTTGCATTCGTATGCGCCGATATCCCAGGCCCCTCCCTGCGGGCGCTCGCACAATGCCTTGTCGCACGTGAAGCCGGAAAGCGTTGCGCCGGCGTTGACCGCCGGGCTTGACGGCAGGATACTCAGGTCCATAGTCTCACATGAAACCGGGTAACCTGTCGTATTTGCAAATTTCACGTTGGCGACCGCTGAGGCTTTTACGCTGTGCGCATCGTATCCGAAGGTTTGCCACTGGGCGAAGGTCGCGTAGCGGGCGGGCGTTATTCTCACAAAATCCTGCGACGAAACGACGTTATAGAACAGGTTGTAGTCGCTCGTGAGACCGGTTTCGTCGATAACGGCTGTGTAGGCTATTGACGATTGATAGGTGACGACAATGTTGTTGCGGATATCGGAGTAGCCGTTGGTTTCGAGAAATATGCCTGCAGGTCCGGCGCTCCCCGTAAATGCATTAGGAGCATATATCGTGTTGTTGTAAAACCTGGTGCCGGACGAGGTCCAGGAAAACCTGGTCGCATAGTACCCGTGTGGATTGATAAACACATTGTTTCGGACGATCGTTGAATCCGCGTACGACAGAAAAAGCATGGCTGTGCCGCCGAACTCGGCAAAGGTGTGGTTATTATAAAAGAGATTTCTTTCAACCGTGTTCTTTACGGGATGCTGGCTCGTGGAGCCGCCCTGGCGGATAAATATGTAGTCGGTGTGCGGAATGTTCGGATCATTCGGGATGCCCCACGATCCGGCGTCGTACTGATACATGTCGTGGATGGTGTCGTCGCACGCATCATTGCCGGTGCACAAATTGTAATCCCCGCCGATGTCGATTCCCCAGGTTATATAGTCGTGAATATTGTTGTGTGAAAAGATGCAATTGACTGAACCATCGACCTCGATGCCGGCCAACCCGGTCCGGGTGATTTCACACCCCGTGATCGTGCAGTTTTTCGGCCGCAACATGTGCACGCCGTTTCCCGCCGGGATAATCGATCCGTCGTTCTTCCAGTACCCAACATCGTGCAGGTAGCAGCCGGCTACAGTCACATAACTGGCATCATCGATTTTTATTGCCGCCCCGCCCTGCCAGGCCACTCCGGTGTATTTCATGTTCTGAATCTCGAAGCTCTTTATGGTGACGTAACCGGTTGTTCCCGTCATGGCACTAAAACCGTATGATCGGGTATTTTCTCCGTCGACAACCGCCCTGCCGCTTCCCCAGGTTCCTGCCGAATTGCCGTCGTAGGTGATCTGCGCCGACGGCGAACCTGACCACTTCACCGACGTTTCGCCTTTGTAAACAACACCGCCTTTGAACAGTACGGTATCTCCCGCCTTGAGCGTGGCGGTTGCCGGCACGCCGGTCGCCGAGGCATCACCCGGACAGTTTTTCCACGCCAGCAACGGCGATGCGCCGCCATTGGTGTTGACGCCGTTCGAAAAGTCGACATAATACGTCGCCGACCACGACACGGTGCATCCTATTAATACCGCCAGAAATGACCTGCTTCTTCTGCACATACTCGCCTACTCTCTTGCTCATTTATCAATTAAGCGTTTAACTAGCTGCACAAATCTCACGTTCCGCGGAAACACTTTCCTGACTGCACGGGGACCGCTCTTACTCCGGACGAGAGGTCCGTAGCGACCCTTTGTTCTGCGGACGACATCGCCCTTTTCACCCTTACCCGGATATTACACTTACGTTTTGGAATATACCACAGATTTCTCCATCTGGCAAAAATTTAATCTTATTTTTCGCCTTTATGCTTAACTTGACACGTGCTAATGTCCTGGTCCCTAAACAAATTCATTACGGCGGAGAATCGCAGATGTTTTGGGTAGTGCCGCAAACAGGCAAAAAAGAATGAGTGCAGGCGTTCCTTAACGCCACATACTCGATTGAAGGACCCCGCAGCAGCTGCGGGACCGCGATTACAACAGGATGTACGCCCCATTGAGCAGCCTGCAATGCGCTCGCTGTGGGATTCATTCAGAGGGAACAATTTACCTGCGTGCAGGTTGGCGGGAACGAAACAATGGCAACCGGAAAGAGAGGAACGCGCCGGCAAACGATCCGAGGGTGTTGCAAACAAGGTCGGATAATTGTGAGCTCCGGCCGGGCAGGAAGACTTGCGAGAGTTCTATGCCAAGGCTGAGGGCAAACCCGGCGGCAACAACAGCGGCAATCGCGCGCCTTCTTCCCACGACGCTCATCTGGGACAGGAACCGCGCGAGAAAGAAGCCAAAGGGAATGAAACCGAGGATGTTCACTGCAATGTCGCTGTAATACGATGCATCGTTTGTAAAATCGTCCCAGAACGGCACAAGCACGTTGCCCCCGATTACGGGGAAACGGTCGCGAATGACGAGTGAGTGACGGACCCCCGCGCAGTTGCGCACGAGCGAACCGGGTTCTTCAAAAGAAAAGCCCATGATCGCACCTTGTTTCCGTTCGCCTTCGCACGCCGCGCATGGTGCCGCGTTTGCGCTGTTCGTCAGGCGCTCCGATGCGTCTCCCGCAATCAAGGAAAAACAGAAAAGTGTGCCGTTCCATGTATACTTGCCGCTGAGCGACCCGCCCAGGGAAAGGCGCAGCGGACCGCCCGCGCGGCCGGGAAACAGCCGGAAGTCCTGATCGTCAAGCGCCTGGTGATTGTCCACGAAGATTTTTGTCCCGGCCCGGCCGGTGACGATCACGATATCGCGCGTTGTTCCCGCATTCAGAATGTTGCGTACTGCAACCTCAGCGCTTGGTTCACGGCCGGCCCGTGTCCGGTCTGGAAACGTCTTCAGGACGAGGTGGGATTTCCACTGCCCTACTATGGCACAGAGCCTATTGCCGTCTGTAAATGTAACAATCTGGGAGATGAACCACGGAGATTCCCCGGAAGGCGACACACGAATCGCTATCGTTACGGTCGATTCCGCGAGCACTGCTTTTTCGGCCGGATTGAGCGTGTCCGCGTCGAAGATGGCGGCCGGCCGCGAGAACGAAATGCCGCCTTTCTTGTCGAATACCGCGTTGTTCGATGGCGCAAAGGTGAACGGCCACAACCCGGCGCAGAGCATGAGCGCCACGAAGCCGGCAGTGATAACGCCGTTTGTCAAGAGTGCATTCGCGCGTGCCCGTCCGATTTCCGCATGCTCCATCGCGCGCGCCTCAACTCTTGTCCGGCCTAGCCGCCGAATAGTAGCTCGAATAGCGGTAGTACTTGGCCGAGCGCTCCGAGGAAACGCCGTTGAGCACGAACCCGAGCACCTTTTCCTCGATAATGGGGTATTCCCCGATCTTCCTGGTGAGCTCTCCAACATCGGTGTGGCCAGCGCGCGCAACCACCAGGAACCCGGAAAACATGTGCGCGAAAACCGCCGCGTCGGAGACCGCCTCCAGGGGCGGCGAATCGACGATCACGAGCTGGAACCGCTTCGCTATCTCCGTCTTTATCTGGGCAAACCGTTCCGATGCCAGCAGTTCCGACGACGATTGAACCGGCGTGCCCGCGCTCACAAGAAACAGGTTGGGAAGCGTAGTCGGCTGGAGCAGTGCGTCGATGCGCAAAGGCGTCACCGGATCGGACGAGGCGATGAAATCGGAAAGACCCGGCCCCTGGCTCTTGCCGAACCACTTGTAAAGAGTTCCCCTTCGTAAGTCGGCATCGATCACGACGGTTTTTGTCTGCTGCTGGGCAAGAGCATAGGCCAGATTCGCAGCAATCGTCGATTTTCCCGCACCCGGCTCCAGGCTCGTTACAACCACGCTTTTCTCCGGCGTGTTGAACAGGGTGAGCATCATCTTGGTCCGCAGGGCTCTAAAGACCTCCTTTGAAACGCCTTCTTCATTCTGGATGGTGATGAGACTCGTGGTGCCCGCTCCGTGCCACCCGTTGACCTTATGCCGTCCATTTCCGTTGCGTTTCTGCAGGACATCGATTTTCGGGACTCCTTCAAGCACCTGGCTGCCGGTCTTCCGTACAAACTCCTCCTCGGAATGCGCTGTTCTGTCGAAATAGTCGGCAACCAGCACGGGAGCAACCGTAATCACCACCGAAATAAGAAACACCAGCCCGAGAAGTTTCGGCACATTAACGGGCGGCGGTATGGGAGGAACCGCGGGGTCCATCACAAAAACCTCGCCAACTTCTCCCGTATTGAGAACCTTGGCCTGGTTGTAGCGGCTCATTACCGTGGAGTAAATATCGGAAAAGATCTGGTGCCTTCGTTCGAGTTCGGCAAGTTCAAGCTCCTTGCTCGGCAGGCTCTGCAGCTCGGAATACCGCGACTGGATGTCGGCCGACTGGCCAGCCAGTCCGCTTTGGGTCGACGATATGTAATTTTTGAGGGTCGCCAGGATATCTCCCATGAGCCCTTCCAGCTTGCGCTGGTTTTCCACACGCAACGGATGGTCTTCGGCGTAGTTCTTCCGGAACTCCCTCTCCTGTGCAGCCAGGTCGGACAGCTCGGCCTGATATGCAGAGGTCGCGGTCACGTTCCTGGATGCAAGGAATACCACGATTTCCTGGGCGGCAAGCAGTTTGTCGTTGGCCGAGGCCGACGCATATTTCTCTTCGAGCTCATTGGCATCGGACAGGGATTTTTTCGCGTCCAGCGCCCCCTTTTCCATCTGCCCGAGGCCGCTGATTCGCTGCTTGACATTCTCGGAAAGCCCCACCGCGGGGTTGGCTGCACGGAAATTCCTCAGCGCGGCGGTTGACGACTCCTGGTCGCGGCTCACGGCCTCAAGCTGCTTTTCCAGCGATGCCACGACGCTGCGCGTGCGCGCCCTCTTGAAACTCGCGTTTTTCTGTACAAACGCGTCCGCTGTTGCGTTGGCGACGTCGGCGATGAGCCGGTGGTCGCGGCCCTTCACCGATACGGCGATGTTGCTCACGCCGCCCCGCGAATCGGATTCCTTGACCGTCATCGAGTTGAAAAGGTCTTCCACCGCGTTCTGCAAAGGCCGTATCCGAAACCGGAAATCGTGCGGAGAGGCGAGAAAGCTCCGGGAAAACACCAGACGCATGCCGTCACCCGCAAGCACCGTAAGTTCGGCAGCTTTCCCCTTGTAAACCTGATTTCCCCGCCGGGGAATCAATCGGCTAACCAGGGGAAACCCATCCTGGGCGTCCGGCGTGAAAAGAACCAAACAATCGCCGTTGTTGCTTGCATCGATCGAGAACCGATAAGTACCGATCGCGGCGAGAGAGTCCACGAGCACCGAATCGAAGATTGCGAAACGCGGGAACCTTTTCAGGGAGAATTGCAAGGACAGTTCCTTGGCGATGTCCCTGAGGAAGCTCCGGCTCAATATGAGATCGCTTTGGGCCTGCATGAGCCCGCTCACGTCTTTTACCGCAGTGAGATCCGCGGTATTTTCAACGCCGATAATGGCCGTTGTCGATTCTTCGTGCGGCCGCGAAACCAGCACCGCAACCACTGCCAAAGACAAGCATGTTATGATCGATCCCGCAACGAGCAGATACCATTTTGCACGCCAGAAGAGATGCCGGTAGTGCCGGATGTTCACCGCGCCTTGCCGCCGCTGGCGATCTTCGAATGGTTTTCCCGGCAGCATCATCTGGTTCCCCTGTACGTTTCATATACATAATACAACGTCGCCGAAGTCGACACAGCCGACACTGCTACGCCGATGATGGGAAGAACCACGGTTGTGAAGATCTCCCACCCATCGCGCTTGGGGGCCTGCCGGGCGCGTATCAGGTCGCCCGATCGAACACCCAGTGTGGACAGCGAGGCGCCCGATTGAATGATGGGCAGCAGGCTGCCGTTTACAACTATTCCGTCGCGCTCCCATGCAAGCTTCTTCATGCCGTCCTCGCGCTGGGGCCCGCCCGCCAGGGCCACCACGTCCCACAGGGAAGCCGATGACGGTATATAGTAAAGACCGGGCCGGACAAATCCTCCAAGCAGTGAGACCCGCATGAGCGGCTGTACCTGAATGGTGGGATAACGCAGGAATTGCAGGTAAGCGGAGTTAAGAAACATGGAAAGCCTTTTTTCGGGCATTGTGTCTACTCTTACTCGCCCCAGTACAGGCAGAAAAACAAAGCCTTCGTCGTCTATATGGTATGTCCCGTTGATGAAATGCAACGAATCCTGTGATACCGTGATGCGAACGGCGTCGCCTTTGACAAAGGGACGAGGAGCGTCGGCCACCGGGTTGAGCGCGACCGCGGGTTTTTCTGATGTCACCAGCGCACCGCTCGCCGCCAAAGGTCCACCTTGGTCTGCCCCAAAGGACACGCACCACAAAACACTACACAAAACCGCTGCACGCGCGAACCGGTCCAAGAGGCCGGCGGAAACCGCCGACACAAGGATCGTTCGCACGCCAAGTACATAGTTCCGCGTTTTGATGGGATCGGCTCCTGCTGAGTTTGTCATAAGAAAGTAGGAAGATGCAATAGCCGTGCCGCCCGACATTCTTGGAACAGGCACTTTCGCCGATCACGCGGCGGCCAGTCAGCAAGGATACCGCCTCCAGAGTCTCCGGCCGGAACAGGAATCCAGTCGCGCGGGACAGTTTTCGCAAGAACGAAAATTCTTTGTCAAAATAGGAATACCGCTTGTGAACCTTTTCTACCTACGCCAAGGCAATCCCGGTGCAATGCCCCGCGTCCTCCCGCGAGCGTCGGGGGCGTTGGCACGAATTTTGTGCCTTATTGCGATGCCCTGGAAAAAAGGATTAGATTCCCGGCTTTCGGTGGCGAGACGCGGCCCCGTCGTGATGAGGACCCGGGAGAAACTCAGAACGTCGTTACTGGAATACGAAAACGGGACATTTCCCAAGCAGAACGGTTACCCGCCGGTGCGAAAGTCTGCGGCCGTCGTGAAGGAGATATTGACAAAGGTGAAAATTAGCGAACGAGAACGGCTATCGTGTGAGCGGGCGAACCGGCCGGATTTTGGCAAACGTTGGGCAAATTGTGTATTTTTACATAGGACCCAAAGCGCGCCGAGTCCTCTTGCGCAATGTGCCCGGCAAAATGAATGCGACGCGCAGGCTCACCAAACCCCGGGGCATTCCTTTCGGAAAACCGGCGCATTGCCGCGCGGTCCTGCGATGCGCGCAGGTTCCGGCGTTCGGCACGAAAGTCAACAGGCCATGAGAATGCTCAAAACGGTACATGCCATCTTCGTTCTCGCCCTCCTCGCCGCAGCCGTGCGGCAGCCGGCAGTCGCGCAGGACACAACCCTTAGCGCCAAGGTCCAATTTTTCATCTCATACTACGAAGACGGCGAGTACAAGAAAGCCGCCGACAGTCTGAGTTCTCTGTTACCCTCGCTTTCCGACGGTGCGAACGAGCTTGCCGCGTTTAAATACATCGGGTTTTCCTATGCCATGCTTAATTGGGTCGACAAGGCAAAAGGGACGTTCAAGATTGCCTTGGGGAAATTCCCGGACATGGACATCGATACGCTGGAGGTTCCGCCCAACATTGCCATCGTCTTTAAACAGGCGAAACTTGAGAAAAGGCTGGAAAGGCTCGATACCGTGTCTTTACAGAAGCCTGTTATTGTCGTTCAACGGAAAAACGTGGTTTTGCCCACCATCCTCCTGTCGGTCTCCATTGTGAGCGCAGCCGCGGCCGCGGAGCTTTTCTACAACGGATTCCAGCAGTACAAGAATTACACGTCGGTGAGCACGCCGGACCAGAGCGTTTTAGACTCATACTATTCGCAGGCGCGAAACGCGTACATCGGCGGCGCGGTATGCGCCGCGGTTACCGCGGTGCTCCTTCCGGTTTCCATCTATTTATATGTAAAGAAGGAGCCCCCGGCCAAGCTGAGGATATCTTTTGTCAATGGCTGGCCGGCCGTTGCATGGCTCTTTTAGGACTGCGGATTTCCTACGGCCACGGGCCTTCGTCCCTGACGGAAACTCCCGAAGGGACTTCTGCTGATCTTTTGCACAGGCAGTAAAGAGACCCCGCCCCCAAGGCGTGGTCTCTTTACAAGAAAACGCCGCAGGCTTCCCTCTCTCGCTTATGCATGCAGCACAAAATAAAGTGCAGCTATTGTTCCAGCTGCACTTTCACCTTCGTCACCTCTCCCCGCGCAACGTGCACCGTCTCCGTGTGGTCCCTAAATCCCTCTCGTTTGAGCACCAGCACGTGATCGCCTTCCGCAAGTGTAATCGGCTTGGGAGTGGGCGCGGTTCCAAGAAATGCGTTATCAACGTAGAGATCGGCCCACGGATACGAATGCACATGCAGCAAGCCCACGCCCTTCTCGAGTTGTTTGAGGGCAATCGATAGAATTTCCGAGGCATACGCCTGTATGACGATGGAACTGCTGTATGCCGCATAGCCGTCCGCAACGGCGTATATTGCATGAGGGCCCGGCGCCAGACTCTTCCCCCGCGTCAATTCGGCGAGCTGCGCCCGCTTTCCGTCGAGATACACCGAAGACTGGGGGGGGTCAACCTGCAGCTTCAGTACCCCGTACTTGGCGATTATCGCCTGCGGTTCCGGCGCACGGCGAACGGCTGGCAGCGCCTTCTCCGCCGCGCGGTGCGGTGAGGCGTTTGCGGGAGCCGATGCGTTCGAAGTGAGCGCGGTAAGTTGGTGCTTGAGCATGGCGTAATTCGCCGCAAGGTCCTTGTCGGTGTCGGGCACGGCGGCTGGCGGCTGCGCGGGGACAGGCGCGGCAGCGCGGGACTCAATCTTCGTCAATGTCTTGTCATTCGGCGCACCTTCCCTGGATTTCTGCGAAAAAATTATGGCCGGACCCGTTCCCAGCAGGACGAGACTCACGACGCCGGCCACGGCCATGACCGCCCTGCGGCCTCTTGACTTTACAAATAATGCGGCGTACAGAGGCGCGCCTGCAATTCGCCCGACAACCGGATGCGGTGCGGACTTTGCCGGTCCGGAGGCCGGCAGAACAATGCCCTTCGTCTTTCCGGGCTGCAAATCGCGGAAGCCGAATTTCTCCGCCTCTCGGAAATGCATTTCGGATCTTGCAACATCGCCGCTGGCAAGGAACTCGTTTCCCTTGAGCAGATGATAGCCTGCAAGATTGTTGTAAAGCTCCGCCGAGGCCGCTTTCTTATCGTTAATAAATCTTTCCAGCTCTTTCTCAATGTCGCGAATTCCAAGCTCGAAGAAGTAATTTTCCAAGACCTCAATGAGCGGATCCAGAGATGCAGGCCTTTTCTTCGGGTCCTTGTGCAGGCACGCCCCCACCGCCTCGACAAGGTCATCCCGCAGTGCCGGAGCGAGAAGCCTGAGGTCCTGCTCCTTTGTGTGAACGATCGAGTAAATGACGGCGCGAATATCCTCTGAAGCGAACGGCAGCTTTCCGCTGAGGATTCGGTACGCGAGCACACCCAACGACCAAATATCAACTTTCGGATCAAGTTCCCGGTTTCCCATTGCCACTTCCGGGGCCATATACCCCGGCGTGATAAAGACGCTCGAAGAATCCCGGTCGTCGGCGGCATGGGAAATTGCGCGCGCCAGGCCGAAATCAAGAACCTTTGCTTTGCCAGCTTTGGATATAAGAATGTTATTCGGCTTGAGGTCGCAGTGCATGGTATTGTGTCGATGAGCGTACGCGACGCCCTTGGCCGCTTGCAGCAGCGCCATGAGCCCGAATTCCGGGATAAACGTCTGCCAGCGCATCAGTTGCTGCAAATCCGGCCCGTCCACATATTCCATGGAGATGAAGAAAGAGCCATTGTCGGCTCCGAAATCGTACACGCGGATGATATTATCATGGTCAAGCGAGGCTGCGGATTTCGCCTCGTTTTCGAACATGCTGATGAGTTTAGCGTCTTTGTGGAGGTTGGACGAAAGTTCCTTGATGATTACTTTTCTGTTGAGGGACAGCTGGGTCGCGACAAATACGTTGCCCATTCCCCCTTCTCCCACCTTTTGCACATCGGAGAAATCTCTCAGTGAGAAAGCCATTGTAGCCTGCTTCGCACTCCGCCTCGGTGGAATCACCGCTCTGGTCGGTGGTCGCGGTTCTCAGGATTCCCATGGGACCTGCTTTGCCGCATTTGTGATATGAATATAGTTGATCTTTGCATATTGGCACGCAATTAGCGTGCCCTTTTTTATTATATTGAGAACTCCGGAGGCAGGAGCTCGCGGAAGCGAGAGAGGGCTTTTTTCACCGCCGGACAAGGTGTGGGAAAGACAGTCCCGGCATCAGCGCGGAGACGCTCATTGTTGCCCGCGGGGCCACAGGCGGTGGTTATTGCGGAAATCCCGAAGGGTTTCCCGCCCATCTTCCAAGCAGGCAATGAATAGGTCCGCGCACGGAGCTTTTCTAAAGCTGCGAACGTTTCATTGCCCAAAGAGAAGGAGCAGATATGCAAACAGCTCGCACGGCCGGCGCAATGCGCGCGGCGGCATTTCTCACGATTGCGGTCTCCACCGTATTCTTCTTCTGCCAACGCAACAATCCCTATGATTCAAAATCGATCAATTATGTTTCCGGATCAAGACCTCACGTTGCTTTTGTCCAGAAAACCCTCGAAGGATTCCTACTTGATTCGCTTACTATCCGGATCGCGTGGTCAGATACTGCAATAGGCGGCGGGAAAGGCGGGATCAGGAAATACTATTTCGACTGGAACGGCGACACGCTTTTCCGCGACAGCATCGATGGTACGGCCGCCGACACGTTTGTCATCAAGAAGGCCTTTGCCCAGGGGGACTACACGGTTCGTGTCAAGGCGGAGGACTTTGACGGCAAGTACAGCGACGTTGACAGCATGAGACTGACGGTTCGATCGAGTCTGCCGCAGATTATTTCCTCCAGCGCACCGCATGCCGTCGAGAAAGCCGTTGTCTGCACGGTTTCCGTTACTGCCGGCGATTCGGGGGGGGCGATTCGCTCATTTTTGTGGGCAAGTAACGGGGCGGACTTCAAAGATACTACCGCTGCCGGATCGTTTATGGTTTCCTATGCCGATACCGGCGCTAAGACAATTCTTGTGAAGGTGCGCGACAACAAGAGCATTGAATCGACAATCGACACCATTCACCTCAGCGTGTTCGAAAAGCTCTATACCGTGTCCTACGACGGGAATGGCAGCACGGGCGGGAGCGTCCCTCTGGACAACAATGCTTATGGCCAGGGACAGAGCGTCGAAGTTCTGGAAAACATGGGTGCTCTTTTCAAGACCGGGTATACCTTCGTCGGTTGGAATACCCAGGCAAATGACAGCGGCGCAGGGTACATGCCGCGCGCGAATTTTACCATGGTAACCTCCAATGTCACTCTGTATGCCCAGTGGGAAGTTAGTCTTACGTATGCCACCACCTACAACGGCAACGGCAACAGCGGCGGCACAGTCCCCACAGACACGGCTCATTACACTCTTGGACAGAGTGTCACCACTCGCGGCAACACAGGCGCACTTGTCAAGTCCGGTTTTACCTTTGTCGGCTGGAACACACAGGCAAACGGCAGCGGCATCGGCTATGCAACAGGCGTTGCATTTACCATGGGGTCAGCCGATGTAACCTTGTACGCCCAGTGGACGGCCGACCCGACGTATACCGTCACCTATAACGGCAACACCAACACAAGTGGAAACGTGCCGGCGGATGGGAACAACTATCGATCCGGAGATAGCGTGACCGTGCTTGGCAATATCGACACACTTGTCAAGACCGGATACACGTTCGTGGGGTGGAACACGCAGGCCAACGGCAACGGCGGGACGGCTTACGCGGCGGGAGTCAAGTTTGCCATGGGATCGGCAGGCGTCACGTTGTATGCCCAATGGACCGCACAACCGACCTACACC
>Ga0182027_10000480_pt1 | contig 69878 bp, 68 predicted proteins | sample 712E1DmetaG_FD_121300 | JGI IMG/M metagenome (GOLD analysis project Ga0182027, IMG submission 121300) | Permafrost microbial communities from Stordalen Mire, Sweden - 712E1D metaG (Illumina Assembly) | ecosystem: Environmental > Terrestrial > Soil > Wetlands > Permafrost | place: Sweden...
ATAAACATACCTGCCTTTATTCGGATCATTAGGGCCTATCCAGGCAGGTGCACCTCCTCTAATGTAAGTAGGATAGTTTATGCAGGTAAACCAGGTATTATCTACCGGATCATAGCGATACCAATAATATTGGTCACTACCCGGAAACCCATAAATAAATCTATAATGGCCTGGTACTCCGGTTTGCGCAGTATATAAATTTCCTAATACCCACGTATCCCCCTGGCCTGTACCTCCTGTAGCAACCCAACATGACTGCCAGGTAGCAAGTGTCCCATTAACTGGACGATTGACCGCCGCAGCCGTATTACTTAAAATACACTTATAATCATTACCATCAGTCCCTACTACTATCGATGGCTTGACATTCTCAAGCCCCGGGCCATATTCTTTAGATGCTTGCCAGGCCAGGCAATCCGTGGTCCCGGTGTAAAGCCTCCAGTAAGTTGCCCAGTTGACTCCGGATATAGGTTTATCTGCTGTAGTTGCGATATGGCTAGCAATACATTCATATATCTGGCTATCTGTACCCGCAACTCTGGTACTAGGTATATACGCAGCAGTTGCCGTCCAGGTTTTATTACCGCTTGATACCGGATTATTAAGCTCCCAGTATTTTGACCAATTAGCACCGGTTATAGGTTTATCCAAAGTAGTTGAAGTATGCCTTTTCTTGCATATATAACCTAAACCATCTGTACCCAAAACTCTGTCCGCTTTTGATATAACTCCTACTAACCCATGACCATAGGCAAAAGCACCCGTATTGGGTGAATCTGCAAGTGTTGTCCAGGTATCAGTAGCTATATTATACCGCGCAAAATTATACCCGCTTTGCCCCCTGTGATAATACAGATAACCATCACCTACATCTGCCATACGGTCTCCGGGATAATCTCCGCTCCAGGGCATATCTGCCAGACGCACCCAGGTATTTGTGGATATTACATACTTCCAGAAATTATAGTTGTAATATCCTCCTGACCAAAACAGAAGATCATCGTAAGGCCCGGCTACATAATTATTAGAGTTTACCCAGGCTAAACCCCTGGTAAGCACAGCAGGAGTTGCCCAATATATGGAAGAATTCGCCCCGGTTATAGGTTGGTCTGCTGCAGTTGAGTAATGATATTTAATACACCTGTAATCCAAACCATTCGTTCCTGTAACAATATGCCCTTCTTTATATATTGTACCTGCTGCCCAGGTTGCTGTATCATAAGGATTGAGCCTTCTCCAATAAGTTTGCCAGGAGGCTCCGGTTATAGGCTGGGTAGTGCCATTGGATGTATGATTAAGTATGCAGATATAATCATTGCCATCTGTGCCTAAAACCACATCCGAGTGCACCCCATTCTTCATCCAATGTATACTTCTGCCATAACTGCTTGAGTTATTAAGCGGCTGGGTCAACTCCTTCCATTGATTCTTGGCGATATTAAAATGCCAGGGATTAGTATAGTTGTCTCCTGAAAGAAGGTCTATCTCGGTCCCTGTGCCATCAGGATCATACAAAATAAAACCTTTTGCATCGGTGTAGCGCGGGCAATCCGGCATCCTTGTCCAAACAGCTGTTCCGGATAATGGGCCAAAACGCCAAAATGTCTGATAATTCCTATAGTCGCTCCTACTCCAGCATTCATATGGCATGGCCGCGTATATATAGTCACCTGAACCCGGCCAAAACATATTAGAACCTCCCCACATCCTGGCTTGAAGCCCCTTTGTACTATCTGTCGGGATGGGAAGATCCGCCGCGCCGGCATCATCCCATGTATCTGAAGTTGTATCATACCTCCATATACTACTGGTCTGTACCCCGCGGCAGGCATAAACATATTTTCCCGTACCGGGATAAACCAACCTGCCACCTTCTTCTATGGTTCCCAGAGCGCTACTTGCGCCTTTCCATACGCCGGACTGGCCTATTGTCGGGTCAAAACAGAAGAAATCTGTGGCATTTCCTCCCAGGAGAACATATAGCTTTCCTGCCTGGGTTGAGATAATTCCGGTAGCGCATATCGCTGAGCCGTATTCCGCTCCTTTTGATAGGGGATTAAAAGCCACCCAGGTGTCAGTACTGGGGGTATATTTAAATACCTGCTTAGAACCTTCACCGCGTAAAGCAAAAATTGCCTCTCCGTCCCAGGCTATAGCGCATCCGGCTGCAGCCGGTGAAGGCAAAGGAGAAAGTATGGTCCATTTGCCGGTAGCAGGAGTAAATTTGCCAAACTCCCTTCCATCACCATAAGCAAAAAGGCAATAAATAATATTACCGGCCCGGCAGTAAACCGTAAATCTATCCATCCTTGGCTGGGCAGGTAAAGTTAACCACTCGCCAAGGGTTGAGGCAAACGGATCCGCAACCGATGGCGTAACCTGTATCGCCGCATCCACTCCTGTGCCTTGTATAACCACCTTGGACATCGTTCCTTTATTAAAATCCACATCAGTAGTATCAGTCAAAGTAGCTGTATTCGGAGACAATGTCAACTTTCCATTGGAGCCAGCCGTGTTGATAAAAGCGCCATCCGCAGGAATAGTCGGTGCAGAATACTGATCCCAACCCGACTGATTAGTAGGATGGATAGCGCTGTTTGAAGATTGCCCGGTTCCCCAGCTTGCCTGGGTAAAAGTATAAAGTATATCAGCGCTGTCAGAGCGGTCACCATGCAAACAAAGGGTGAGCGCTAACACCGCTATACCTATAAATATATTTCTTAAACTATGCCCGGACACTTTTATCACCTTTTCTTCTCAGGGTTCTTTGTTTCCAGTTTAGTATCATCTCCAATTATTTTATCCAAGCGTAAATCATACTCAAAATAATCTCTATAATGTTTTAAAAGTGCTTTTTCATACCGCAGAGCATCTTCATTCCTCAATTGAGCAATCCTGTTTAGAAATAATTCATTCTTTAAACTAAAACTATTCTTTAACCGTTCAAAACCATTTTCCATAAGCACGAAATATTCTATAAACCTTTTCTCTTCTACAAATTTACCCATATCCAATATTACCTGCATCAGCCCCAAATCACCCAGCACGCTATTGTAATCAATAGCTACGAGAATAAATTCACCGTATCCTTTTGTGTCCTTTGCTTCCAGGGCTTTACTGCCGTAACTGTTAACCGTAAACAATAACCCATCAAATGAATCCTTGTACTCTCCTGTACGTTTAGCCATCTTTTCATATAATAACTTTCTTGCAACTGCTGGTTTATCAGAACCCTCTTGGTCAAACTCTTCGGCTTTCATATCTGATTTCCTCGCTGGGTTTACAGAAGCAGAATGCGCCTTGGCCTCAAAAATAAACGGGATTAATAATATAATTATATAAACAAAGGCTTCCTTCATTGCGATTCACCTATTTTGCTCTCCACTAATCCGATACGCACCTTGGCGGTTAATTTATCAAACGCAAAAGCCCCATCCGGATCCTGTGGATATACCTTATATATACCCTTTGGCAATCTTGCTCCTATGGCGCGTTCAGGTTCCGCGTTTAAAGCCAGGATTTCTTTCCCGTCTTCCTCCACCTTGACAATAATAAAAGCTTTCGACATTCCCGCGTCTACAGACATAACCACACCCTCCGAAGGTATGCTAACCTCCTGTGAAACTTTGGTATCCCCCACCTTGCTACCGCTAATCTCATAAACAATCCTAGAGCTGGAATTATCAGGAGAACCGCTGATTATAACCTTATCAGCGTCATCTTTAGAAACATCATCCCCTTCCTTAGTAGGGAGAGCGCTAAGATCCAGACCAGAAGCTCCCATACGGCCTACCCCTGCATTAGCAGGCTTGGCCCCGGAGGTTTGAGATGAGCTCTTTTCAGTAGGCCCAATCACAACCACACTTGAAGGTGCGCTATCATCACAATAGGCGTTAACCGGCCAAATCAATAAAAACGCGGCATAAATTATTAAAACGGATATGGCTAGCCTCATTTTAACATCATCTCCTTAGTGACAAGGTTAAACATCCTTTCTACGCTCCGGTTCATTTTAATATCCAGGGGGTTATCCTTGGGGTTATATTCCATATCAAGCGCCTGAACTATTTTCTTTGCTAAAATTTTCTTATCCGCCAAATCAAACCCCGCGATAAGCACCTTGACATAGGCGAGCTTCTCATTTTTATCCTGCTTATTCCACCAGTAACCATCCCTTGAGCTTTCCTCTATCGGTAATTGTTCATACAGCGCTTTTTGTTCTTCGGTTACCATCTTCTGAGCTTCTAACACCAGCTTATCCGGATCAGGAATATTAGGAACATTCTTCTTGCCGGCAAAGGCTGGCTCCTGGCATAAAACAAAGGGGGAACAAGCCAATAAAACCACTATTCCTCTCCTAACCCAGTTACAACTCATATCTTTTCCCCTTTTTGCCTGTCCTTCTTCTCCATCTCCTGAAGCCGCAAAGCCGCAGCTTTATAGGAAACCATATCCGCGCGGTATTTTTCCTCTAACTCCCTGCTCACCTCTTGTTTTTTATCAATGAGATTTTTGGTAAATATTTCATCTTTTTCTAAAACAGCTTTTTTAATCTCGCGTTTTAAATGCGCGTTGCCATTTATAAGTAAACTGTTTACTCCCAAAAACACTAATATAAAGACAGCCAAAATATAAATTACGCGGTGGCTTTTTCTTTTCTCCGGGAACAACTCCGCATTCCCTTCTGCCTGTTCCTGGCCTGCTTCCGCGGCTGCCTTTGAAATCTCTTTTATCTTTTCCACAAATTTATCGCTGCCTACAACCGAAGCCCTGTACATTTTATTTTCAAAAGCCTCAAGCTCAATACGCTCTGCCTTTTCTACAAACTCCTGATACGCTGCAGGCTTGTCTTCTAAATTAGAAGGAAGCAGATTTAAAACTTCTTCGCAATCAATGTTGCTGTATATATTTTTATCCTGCTCCGTTTTTAAATAGGATAAATAACTGCTCCACTTATAATCTTTTAACTGCAGGAGAGTATTATCTTTTAAAACAACACGATGTACAAAACGGGTCATTTCCAGCAGGTAATTTTGTTTTTCAATCAAGACCGATTTGAATCTTTCCTCAAAAAGATGCCCTTTTTTCTCATATTTTTTATTGTAGTATTTTGTATAATTGGCATTTACATCATGCATAATCTGGGAAATAGTAGACTGCTGGGAAGGCTCAATGAGTAAATGGCTTTCTTTGGAGGTCAAGGCAAAAGAATATAATTTAAAATTATATGCGCTTTTATATTCAAAGATAAAAAAAAGATAGCGATTTTTATCGCTATCATCTCTAAAAAGATTGAGTTTGTAATCTGCCTTTGTAGTTATATAATACAGCGCTCCTTCTAAATTTACCCTCGGCGACCTTGGCATTTTGCTTATAACCTCTTTTTTACTTTCAAAGTACGTGGTACTTTTATTTTTCTTCAAAAAAAAACCCCGGTAAACTCATTTACCAGGGTAATCCTAAATCTTCGGCAGCTTGGCTATCCTTTGCTTCAGGACCCTTAGCTTTGCGCCCCCATATTACTATGAGTTTACCTTTTCGGACTTCTTTATTCCTTTTACAATTAAAGTATAACATATTATATTATTTTGTCAAATTGCTAACGGTACGTGGTACTTTAGCGGTTTTTATATGCCTGAAAGCTTCTTTTGGATCAAATTCAGGGGATATCCTTCCCTGACTAATTCAGCAATCTTCTGCAAACGTTCCCTTACTACACTTTCTTCATATACACGCCGATTTCCCACTTTGGCGCTCACCGGCAGCAACCCTATGGCAGTATAATAATTAACCGTATAATACGGCATATTGAATTTAGAGACTATTTCCTGCGCCGAGATTACTTTTCTTTCCATAGGTTAAATAGGGACAGCGAACATTTTCCCATTCTTACTATTATCTAGAGTACTTACTAAATGTACTATATATACTATATCTATAGTATTGATCATCAAACTCCCAGCTTAAAACGATGTTCAAAACTTGAAGCCACCACTTCGTGATCTGTAGCTAATACAATAGTAATCCCCTGTTCTCTATTGAGCTTTTTAAATATTTCAATTATTTTTAGGGAATTTTCGTTATCTAGATGGGCAGTGGGCTCATCAGCTAAAATTATTCTTGGAGAATTTATCATTGCCCTGGCGATAGCCACTCTTTGCTGTTCACCTAAACTGAGCTCGCCTGGTAGATGGCTTAATCTATCTTTTATCCCCATCTCTGCCGCTAACTCCATAATTTTATCCACCTTTTTATTCTTGTCTTTATCTAAGACAATTGGCAAAGTTATGTTATCGATAGCTTTTAAATTATCAAGCAGGTTAAATGCTTGGAATATATAGCCTATTTTTTCTTTTCTAAACCTAGCAAATTCATCAGGTTTAATGTTTGATAAATCAACGCCATCCACAATTACTTTTCCGCTCGTAGGTACATCCATCCCTCCTAGCAGGCTTAAGAGCGTTGACTTTCCTGTGCCGGACTTACCGAATATAACTAAAATATCCCCGTCTTTTATCTCAAGATTAATATCTTCAAGGACTTTCAACTCTTTATGTGAAGCCTGAAATATCTTGGATATATTCTCTAATTTTATAGACATTTGATATTATCTTCTTTATAATCTTCTTGCGGCATCCACCGGAGTAAGTCTTAAAATTCTTATTGCCGCAAGCAATCCGGATAAACTCTGGATTATAACAGCGAGCAAAATTGTCAGCAAGAAAATGTTTATGGGAAATCCCGCCCTCGGGACTATAAGTGTTTTTACAAGATACCGTGAACAAGGAGGGTACGGATTTAAATAATAAGGAAGCGCTAAAGGAAGATTGATTTTATAAATAAAACTCGCCAGGTACCCCAGCACAGACCCAATCAACCCGCCAAGGAATCCAAGCATAGCATTTTCCATGATTATCAGTTTTATTACATCCTTATTCCGCCATCCGATCGCCTTTAATGTTCCTACTTCTCCTGAACGTTCCAAGGCCGCAGCGAATGCAGTTTTAGCGATAAAAAGAAAAACAATTAAGATAACAATAAAAAATATCGCCAGCATAAGCCCTTGCGCCAGGAAGGAAAACCCGGCAACACTAGATAGATAGTCCCTGGAAGTAGTAATCGTCACAGAATCATTTTCCAAAGCCTTCTTTATTTTTTGCTTAACTACCGCCGTATCCACACCGCCCTTAAGCTTAACAAATATAATATCAACAATATCCCCCCGGCCAGCCATTTCTATAGCCACCTTAAGCGGGATAAAAACCTGGGCCCCTGCGATCTTGGCGTCATAGCCCGGGTCAATAATACCTATTATCTTATTGGCCAGCCTGGGGCCAATGTCAATATCATCTTCAAGCTTAAGGTTTCTTGTCCTGGCGAAATCTTTATCCACAATAACCGCATACTTATCCTCTTTTGTAAAATAGCGGCCTTCTATATTTTTTAAGTCACTCTTTGTAATAGGCCCTAACTCTCCCGGTTCAGAACTGACTCCGGCAACAACTATTGGGCTAAAATTTGATGGAACAGGGGCATGTTCATCGGTCTGACAAAAACTGCCCGCAGGCCCGGTTTCGCACGGCGTTCCTGTTGAATTTTTAACCTCTTTTACTGCAGGTATATTCCCTCGGTAAACTTCGGCAGAGCCGTGTATTTTTTGCATCTTAGAAAGGCTGGAGAGCGGAAATGTCCAAGTTATTAAAGCACCATCGACTGCAACCACCTCATCAAGAGATTTGATTTTATCAATAAATTTGAGCGGGATAGGATTAAGATCCGTAGGAAGTTTTACAATGGACCACACGCAAGGCTCACCTTGTAGCTGCACAATCATATCCGAACCTGCGTCTTGAAGAGGTTTTTTAAAAGCCTCCTGGGCGCTTTTAAGTATTAATATAACCGAAATAAAAAGGGCTATACTTATGGAAATACCGGCCAAGGATGCAAGGCTCCTTCTACGCCTGGTAAGAATATTCTTTATAGAAAATTTAATCAACATGTCTCCTCCTTGCTGCTAGAAAATGGAGCTCCCGGATTTACCTGCCACGCTTATATTTTTTTAATTCTTCTTCCATCTCCCCGGACTTCTTTATCTCTTTATGCAGCCTGGCCGCTAAGCTGGTATACTGGATCTTATCCGCCTCCAGCTGCTTATTCTTTTCCTCAATGATCAGAGCCTGTTGTTTTACCTTGACAGTCAATTCTTTTAAATTTTTAGCCTTCATGCCAAAACTGACTAAACTTAAAATCAATAAAACTCCGAGAACTACGGCTATCTTTTGATTTGCGGCGTTCTTTATTTCAAAACCCATCTGCCACCTCCTCTTTTCCTCATCCTTACTTAGTCTTTTCTACCTGTTTTGTTTCTAAGCTTAAGTTTTTCTGCCTGTTTTTTTCCTGCTCTAACCTCTTTGCCACTACTTGATAAGAGACCATATCTGCCCGGTACTTCTCCTCCATATCTCTTCTTATATCTTCCTGAATTTTCTTATACTGCTGTGAATCTTTGTCTTTTATAACTGATACGGACTTTGATATCTTCTTCAGCGACTCCCCGAGCATCCAGTTAGAGATCAGAAGATAAACACCTGCGCCGCAAAATAAAAACAGGGACAATCTGGCAACAAAAACAACCTTTCTTTGCACAGCTTACCTCATTTTCCGCTCTGCCTCTAAATCATCCCTGGCCTCTTCTATCCACTCTGTCACTATAGCGCCATCTGTAGCATTAGGGGACAACTCAAGATACCTGCGGTAATGAAGAATAGCCTTTTCGTGTTCCTCAAGATGGTCATCGTAAACAATAGCTAAATTATAATGGATATCCGCGTCATTAGGGGATAGCTCCAGCGCCTTCTCGTATTCTTGGGCTGCCTCTTTATACCTGCCTGTATTCTCATATATTATCGCTAAATTATAATAACGCTTAAAAGCTCGTTCTCTGTAAGTGCCAAATAGCTCGTTTAAATTCCCACTCTGGCCATGCCTTTGCTTGTCTTTTTGGTCCAGCTTCTGCTCTGCCTCATCTAATTTTGTAGTAAGGGCTATCTTTTCGTTAAGTGCCGCGCTGGTTGAAGAATCCCCGGCGGCCTGCTGCCCATCGCTTCTTTTCTGGCTGTTTAAAACAGCATACCCTTTAGCGTAAAAATCCGCCCTCTCGGGATCCTTGATACTATAAATGTAAATACTCGCCAGGCGAAGATAGATATTCGCGTCCTGAGGATCAATCTCCAGGATCGCCTCATATTCTTTCACCGCTGCCTCGTAGTCTTGCTTATTTTCATAAGATAGGCCGAGCTTGTAATGATCAAGCTTCTCTTTCTCTTTCATCAGCCTGGCAGTTACCTCAGCGGCGTTAACCGCATTCTTCTCCAGTTTGTCTTTTTCTTGATTTAAGTTCTTAAGCTTTTGATTTAAATCCGCAATCTGGCCGGTAAATTCTTTTTGCTGCCCAAGGTACTGCTTGCTCTTACGCACCAGCTCTTTCTTGTTCTCATGCTCTAAATTCAGCAGCTTATCCTGCATTGCCTGGGTAGTCTGCTCCAAAGTATCTTCGAGTTTCTTCTTTTCTTCTGCAAATGCCCCGATTTTTTTATTCAAGGTAGCTTCTTTTTCTTTTGCGTTATCGATATCCTGTTCCAGTATTGACAATTTCCCTTCCAAGCTTAATTTTATTCCCGCTAAAGAACTTTTCTCCGCGTTCAATGATTCAACCTGTTTTTCTAACTGGCTCAATTTTGCGTCCCTGTTCTTTAAATCATTGTTCAATTCATTTATCTCTGTACGTTTTTTGGATATTGTGAATATTGTCACGCTTAAAGAAATAAGCAACACTGCCAATAAACTACCTAAAGCTATAGTTAATATGCGTCGTTTGTTCATCTCTTGGGAGGCTTCCTTGTCTTAAGATCCGCTTTCATTTTTAATATCTCATCAGCCCCGGTAATAATATGAGGAGTTAAAAAAATAGCCAACTCCTTTCTTTCATTTATATCCGAAACATTGCTAAACAGTTTTCCTACAACAGGCAAACTGCCTAATAAAGGCATTTTAGATACGGTTTTATCCTTTGTCTTCTTTATCAGGCCGGCTAAAATGATCGTATTGCCGTCCTTAACTAAAACATCCGTCTCAACGTTTGAGGTGTCCACTATGGGGATCTTATTGCCTTCTGTAGTTACCAGCGTGGAACCTATTGAGCTAACCTCAGGTTTTATATGCATTTTCACAAAACCACCCTTATTGATCGTAGGAGTAACATACAGGGTTACCCCGACATCTATAAATTGCACGCTTTCAGAGGTAGTGGTGGTTACGTCACCGGTAGTAATGGTTGTGGTTACATATGCGTCACGGGTACCAACCATGAATTTCGCTTCCTCATTATTACAAACAATAATATGCGGCGAGGAAACTACTTTTGCATCGCCGAAACTCTTGATCAGGGTTAAGGCAACATTAAATTTATTATCAGCTAATGTGCCGACGCTGAGTTTCATATTAGAAGAGGTGGAATCCGGCTGCGTAAATGGGAATGAACCGGTGAAGACCATTGAATCCTCAGCCAGGCCATAAACCTTACTCCAATTTATGCCCATAGCATAATCATCATTCAAGGTTATCTCAACAATCTTTGCCTCAATAAGCACCTCCCTGGTCTTGGTATCGAAATCTGCCACCAATGCCCTGATCTTTTCCATATTATGAGGCAAATCCGTCACTACAAGTTTATTGGTTCTCTCATCTATCTCGATAGTCCCGATGTCTTTGGTTAAAGCTTTGGTTATCTCACCCTTGACTTCTCCTATTTTTGCATACTCTAATTCGAACGTCTCTCTCACCGTCGGCAGTATGCGGTTAACAGTAGATATATCGGTCTTTACAGCTGCCTCCTCCATCTCTTGTATCTTCTCCGGGGTATCAATCAAGATGATCATTCCCGTAACATCATCTATAATCACCTTGCCTACTGAACTTTTTAAATTACCTAAAATTGTACCTACCCTTTTAGGATCCGCGTATTTAAGCGTTATGGTCTTGGTTTGTTTTTTATCTGTATACTTCTCTCCATAAAGCGCTTCATATTCAGCCTCTGTCATGATCGTAATTATCCCCCCCTTTTTTTCGCAGGCAAGGCTGTTAGTAAGCAGGATTATATCCAATACATCGGAGATGGTTACATCTTTTAGGAACAGGGTAACTTTACCGCTGACATTTTTGGTGGCGACAATATTTAAATTCCCCTGCTTGGATAAGAACTTAATCGTATCCATGATGTCCATGCTGCGCAAATCAAGAGAAATCTTGCGGGATAAACCAGAGAAAGGATCACTGGCATCTTCCAGGGCTGCTTCTTCTTTGGCAGCTTCTTCGGCGGCATCTTGAGCAGTATCTTGCTTTACACTCACAGACTGAGAAGGTTTCTTATCCGTTTTTTCTGCTGTTGGCTGTTTTTCTTGAGTAACAGTCTGAGCGCCTGTTAAAGAAATACTTAAACTCAGAAAAATAAAGATTAAAATTATAAAGACGTTTTTTTTCATTACATTAACTCCATCTTCTGGCCTTCAGCTTCCAATACAACTTTGTCTTTGAAAATAGTTTCTATCTTAAATTTACCAATCGTATCCCCGGTCTTAAGAAAGTAAGTCTTATTATCTTTTGTATCTTCGATTATTACCTCCGGGTCCGTGCCCCAGGATATGCCTACCAATTTAAGGTCTTTAACCAGTGTGGACAAGACCTTCTTCGCCTCCTCTTGAGGGTTTTCTGCGCTGATTAACTTAACCGGTGAAAAAATATCCCTGCGCTGCACCATCTCCAAATAATATAAAAAAGGCCGTACCTCTGTCTTTACATTTTCCTGAAAACTCCGGCCCTTTGTCGCGGAAACTTTTTTAGTGAACTGTTTTATATCTAAACGCCTGAGGGTAAAATCTGCCGTTAAATAGATAAACAAAATAATAGCTACTACAGCTAAGGCCTTATTCCAAAGCTTCAGGTTAGGCTCATCGATCCCGCCCTTTAATTGTATCAGCCAATCCTTTATAGCTATCTTAAGCCGCGCCAGTAGCGCTGACAAAGCGCCTAAGCTGACAGATGAAAACGGAGATGCTTTTTTACGTTTGAGGCTTAGTGTACTGGGCCCCTCTCCATCTTCAATTAAATTTAATAACTGTTCTTCAGGAGTAGGTTTGTTTTTTGCCATCTTAAGTTTGCCTCATGTTCAATGAGCTCCCTGATGATTTCATTATCCACAATCGGCTTATTCTTCATTACTAATAACTTCAGCGCCTTGTGGCATAACATCCCAATACGCCGGGGATAACCTTCGGTGTATTTAAATACCTCCCTGATAGCCGATTCACTAAACAATTTCTCCCTGCCCCTGTAACCGGCCTGCCTTACGCGAAACTCAATCATCTCCTTTGTTTCATCAATACCAAAAGGAGTAAGTGTATATAAGAGGCTTACCCTGTCTATAAGGTTCCTCACTTCAGTGAGCCGGGGCAGCAACTCCATTTGGCCAAGGATAACCAGCTGTAATAATTTAAATTCATTAGTTTCATAATTTAAAAGCATGCGCAAGGCTTCCAGGGAAAGAGCATTTAATTTTTGCGCTTCATCAATTAACAAGACTATGGTTTTATTCTGTTCCGCCCCTTGTTCAAAAAGGTATCTTTTTATCGCTTCTTTATAATCTAAAATAGTGGGCTTTAAAACAGGTATTTCTATGTTAAAAGTTCTTACCAAAGAATCAAGAAAGATTTCCTCGGTATCAAAAGTAGGATCAAGGATCATATGAAAAACAACATCATCCCTTTCTTTTAACATCTGAAATAATTTTCTGGAAAGCGTGGTCTTGCCGGTACCTACATCGCCCAATACCACGCTCAGTCCTCTCTTTAGCCGGATCTCAATCACAAGACGCATCAGAGCCGCGCGGTGTTCACTTGATTCATAGAAGAAATTCGGATCCGGGCTTGTGGAGAATGGTTCTTTACTTAATCCTATTACTGCGAAATAGCTCATATTCTATATTTTATCTGAAACTTAACTTATTATATTACCTATAGTTACAATCTTCTTACATACCTAATAGCTTCTTACGAATCAAATTTAAAGGATACCCTTCCCTTGCCAATTCAGATATCTTCTGCAGGCGTTCTTTTATCACCGCTTCTTCATACATGCGCTTATTACCGAGCTTTCCGGCAACCGGCAGTAATCCAATAGCAGTATAATAATTAACCGTTTGGTATGGAGTATTGAACTTAGAGACTATTTCTTGCGCGGATATGGTTTTCTTTTCCATGGCGCCTGGGCTGTGGGAATGATTGTTGAGTTTTAGTAGTTACTAAAAGTACTGAATATACTATACATATACCATATTTTCCCTATTTGTCAAGAATTAAATAGAAACAGCGATTATTTATTTTAAATAAATAATCGCTGTTTCTATTTAAAAATCAGGTGGCGTTTCTATTCTTTTATTTAATATACCTGCTTCTTTGTACCCCGGAACCTCCCCTTAATACGCTTATTATCCATATCTTATTCACCTTCTTATAGCAAGCCCACTTCTCCTTCAAAAGAAATAAAAACGGAAATGTGAAAAATAATTAAAATTTCTCTTGCAACTAAGTTGCATTTATGATATAAGTTTAACCATGTGCGATAAATGTATGTGTAAAAACTTGCTCAAGGGCAAAAATATCTCTATCACGGATCTGCGCAGGATGACCATAAAAGTACTGACCATCGCCAAAAAAAGCCTTACTCCTACTGAAATATTAAAACAGATTAGGGAATTCCAGAGCATCAATAAGGTGACTCTTTACAGGATCCTTGAGCTTTTGGAAAAAAAGGAGATTGTAAGAAGGATACTCACTTCGGATAACATATCAAGATATGAATTAATTGACCCATTGGCTAATGGCAAACAGAGCCTTCCCCCTCATTTCAGCTGCAGAATATGCAAAGCGATTATCCCCCTAGATGCACATGATATCGAATCAATAATAAATAAGAAACTTGGTAGAAAATTCTTTGGCCCTATTGAAATAGCTATTGAAGGGATCTGCCCTAATTGTAGAAAAGAAAGAAAATGACTCTTTACGACAAAAGCCCAAGCATCAGTTTGCAAAAAAACGTTTTTATTATTCTTGCCGTAATAATATTCGCCTTCCTATTCTTATCAATACTGAAACAGGAAGGGAAAATAGTCTTTCATAATAAGCCCTGTTGCCTTAAGGGTTACATTTGCCAGGCTGCCATGAAGCACATAGGACGATAATTTTTTTAAACCATAAATGCAACTTAGTTGCATTAAACAAAAAGGAGAGTTGCTAGATGAAAAAGAACTTCCTGGTTTTAATGTTAATCGGCATAAGCTACATTGGCTGGGTCCAAATATGCGCCAATGCGGAGGAAAATGATCAAAAATCTACACCCCTGGAAAAGATCATTGTCACACAAAGAGGTTATTACGTAGACCCTGTTTACTATCCCTTAAGTGTGCCTGCAAGCGAAGAAAGCACCACCTCTGTTGTCGGCGCAGATGAAATCCAGGCCGCGCATAAACAAACCGCTGTTGAAACCATTGAAAACGTGCCTGATGTTACATTGATACAACAAGGTAGGAAATTTCCCACCAGAATTCAGATACGCGGTGACAGAAACGTGAATGTGCTCATTAATGGTGGTTCACCCGGACAAGACTATAGGCTCTTAGGTGCCCTTCCCTCTACCTTGATTGAAGAAGTTGATGTAATTAGAGATTCAAGCTACCTGGCATATGGCTCTCCGAATACCTCCAGCTCAGGTGGCACTCCAGGTTATGGCGGCGTGGTAAATTTTAAACTTAAGCGGCCGGAAAATGAACATGGCACAGAGGTAAAACTTGAGTACGGCAACTTGAACACTCAGGACGAAAGTGTTACTACAGCTGGCAAGCTTATGGATGTAAGCTACCTGCTTAATGTAGAACATACCGCATCAAACGGCCCGAGTAACCGCAATGCCAATCGCGAGTCCACAGGCATTACCTCTCTCCTAAATAAACAATACGGAGACTACGGTTCTAGGGTAAATATGCTTTTACATTTTGACGATGGGTTTTTTGGATTTCAAAAACAGATGTCTTTTGGTACACGGGCAAATGATATCTGGGAGTATGACCCATCTATGGACGCAATGGTAAACCTGGATATTCTCCACGCTTGGAATGAACGCTCATCTACAAATATTACCGCCTATCATGATTACCAGCAGGCAAGGCTGATTATGGACCAAAGCACAAGGCAAGTAGCACCCTACCCTCCTGTGACAGGCGCAAATGATATGCAAAATAGAGATATAACCAGCGGGCTAAGCATACGCCAAACATTCTCTATCCCCACCTTTAATACCTTGCGTTTCGGAGCGCAATTTAACAACTGGAATTGCCCCACAGGAAAGCTTTTTTACGAAGGCTCTCCTAGAAAAGAACAGGATTACGGAACATACGCACATGACGAAGTAAGGCTACTAGAGGATAAACTTATCATTGACGGCGGACTCAGATGGGACCTTAAACACGTTTCTAAAGGAATTAACTATATTGAAGCCGGCGGGACAAGCGGGACATATGCCAATAAATGGCTTGATCCTAATATAAATAGCGCTATAGGCGTAACTATCTGGCCATTTGAAAAACATGGTTTCTCTGCCCGATATTCAATATCTAGCCAAGCCGATGCTATATACGCAGACTCAAATCACAACCTTTTAGGCAGCCAATCTGAAAACCGCTACGATCTAAGTTATATAGGTAAGTGGTCTAAGAAAATAAACCTTACTCTTACTGGTTTTCAAAGGGATATCTCAAATATGCCCAAAGCGAGCGGTAATTATTACCAAGCCATCGATGTAAAAAGATGCGGAGCTGAACTGGAGTTAAAAGGCATGCTTTTGGAAGGCCTTTCATATTTCTTTAATTATTCGCAGATCTACTCCCGAGATGAAACTAACCATACAAAAGACTCCACTATTCCTCCTTACGTAGCCAATATCGGCTTAAACTACCAGCATAATGGCTGGGAATTTAACACTACGGTAAAAAGGGTAAGCGGTTATGAGGATAATTCACTGGTTCAACCCAGCTATGGATACGTTGAGATCGGAGATTACTGGCAAGGGGATATAAACGCAAGCTATACCTTTGAACGTAATAATTTAACCCATACTATCTACACTGGGATAAGAAACGTAGGCAATGTAAAATATCAGACCGTGCCGGGTTATCAAGATTACGGCTTAACCTTCTACGGCGGGTATAAGGTAAAATTCTAATAAATAGGGACAGCGACCGCTATTTTTTAAATGAAGCGACTAAAATAACGGTCGCTGTCCCTATTTAATCAACGATCTGTCTTAAAACGCTTTTGTTCACCCAGCCAAGTTTATTATCAAAACGCTTAACCTTATACCAGCCTTCGGTTTTTTCAACTACCTCAACCTTGCTTCCTGCGTTAAGTTTAAAATATGTCGTGGCGTTTTCCAATGGCTCGAATTTAACATCTGCTTCTTTGCTTATAACAATAGCGGCCTTGTTAAAATAGTTTATCTTGCTGCTTAAGGCAAATGCAGGCAGGATAAATAATGCTATCAGAACAAAAGCAATAAAGCCGGAAAACCGTTTTAACCTGTTGATGAATAAGTTTAAAATAAGCAACGCTATTAAAGCAATATAGATAGAAATGAGCAAAATTATTAAAGAATCAATATCCATATTCCGGAATAAGGAATAAACTATTCTCTCAAACCAAACTCCGGAAAGCTGTGGCTCCAAATTTAATGCCTGCAGGACGTAATCATAGTTAGACCTTAAATCACTATCATTGGGGATAAGAACATTGGCCCTCTCATAGTTTAAAACAGCTAATCCAAGTTCTCCTTTTTTAAAATAGCTGTTACCTAAGTTATAATAAATATTTCCGCTTTCTAGGCCAGAATTAATGATTTTTTCATAATCATTAATCGCTGCGTCATATTTAGCTTCCTGGTAATTTATGTTTGCCTGATAAAAAAGTGATCCGGGAGTTTTCACCGCTTCTTGCGCTAAAGAGCAACGTAAGCAAAGAGTTGCAATAAAAACTGCCGCAAGAAATGTGAATAAGAAAATCCGGCTTATCTTTTTCATGCTTTCTTTCTTTGTAAATAATCTATTACTTCTTCTAACCTTTTTAAAGAATCCCGCATATTTGACTGGGTGAACTGCGAGGATGCGTATCTGACCATATCGCATTCCCGGAAGATATCCTTTAGCCTGGTTAACGCCTCTTCAACTACCCCCTCCTTACGTAAATGCTCATCTATAACGCTTACAGTAATACCTTTTGACGATAAATGGAACTTATCACCCAGATATTCCTGCATAGTTAAGAATAAAGTATCATAAAACTTCTGTACTTCCGCTTTTTCTAAATATTTCTTTGCCTGGTGGATACCTGCCCTGGCTTTCCGGGGAGCTAAAAGCCCCCTGGCATATCTTAAGTCTGTTTTTAATCTTTGTTGCTTTACGTAAAGAACGACTGCAAGCAGATAAATCAACAATGGAAAAACCTGAGACGCCAGCAATATCTTATTCCCATAGAGATACTGGTTTTTCTTTTTGAGGTGTCCGGGATTATCCTTAATATAAATAATATCCCTGCCTAATTGCTCTTCCTTAACAGGAACAGCAGAAGTAAATTGTTTGTTTTCAACTATTTTAGGCTCCTCTTCTTTCTCAGGCTTAACTATTATTATAGGAAACGGCCCCCGGGTTATGCTTTTATACTGCCCGGAGCCAATATCAAAAAAGTCGAAAGATACCGCGGGGACCTCCTTGACCTGCGGGCTCATCGGCATAATAATTTGTTCAAACCTTTTTTCATTGGCCTCCTGTTTTACCTGAGGCTCATAGATTTTAAACCCCTTCTCCGATTTAAGCTTAGGGACTCCCACAGTATCAAAATTTCCCTCTCCGCTTATAACTATCTTGAGGGTAATAGGATCACCGAGTTTTACTTCCAGAGGCGCGGCGGTTACCTCCAAATCAAAACTACCCAGAGCACCTGAGAAATTCGCGGGTTTATTATCTTGAGGTAAAGGCAAAATAGTAAATGCGCTATCTCCGGATTTCAAATCCAAAGGATAAGTCTCATATCTACCGAAAAAGTCATCAAATACATCCGCGTTAAAAGAACCGTTGGAAGCAAAAGGAGAGTTGCGCTTGCGCTGCTTTTGCACAATCAAATTACATTTAATATGGGCTGGCCCCAGCTTAAACTCACCCGGCCTTAAACCAAAAATAGAGGTGTTAAATTCTATAACATCAAAATTTATCCCGTTACGCGCCTCCTGATATTGGGTGGGTTTACCAAAGGCGGCTGTTGAAAAACCTCCATGGTCGAACTCCGGATACTGTATATCCCTTATGCCCAGCCTGTTGACATACAATTTTATGGTCAACTGAGTAACCTCGTTTAAATAAAGGTTATTCTTTTTTGCCTGCATGGTTACAAATACCCTGTCGCTTAAATCACCTATCTCTGGCTCCTGCACCGCCTGACTGCCGGGTTGAGCAGGATTTTGCACCTGCCCCTGCAATACTTCTACGCTTATTTGATTAGAAGTATATTTATCTCCATTACGTTCAAATTTAAAAGGCCCTATTTTAAATGTGCCCACCTTCATAGGTAAAAGCAGATAATTATGCGTGATAGACCCCGAGACCTTTCCATTAACAATAGACATCATTGTCGAAGGCCCTAAATATTGGGATTGAAAACCGTCTATGGCCGGCAAATCCGGAGCAGGCATATCCTGGCTGCTGTTAAAACTTAAAGCCAACTGTAATCTGCTCCCCAAAGACACTTTATTATTATCTACCGTAGCCTCAAAACTGAGCTCTCTGGCAAAACAAGGAAGCGCAAAACTTAAGATATAGAACACAAAAGCCAAACTTAAAATTGAGCCCCTTAAACTTCCGGCTATATTCTTTAGTTTATCCATTACCAATCCTTTAGTACATTTTCAGAAGACCCTTTTTTCCTGTCTTCTAATTTACCCACAGAATTTTCTTCCTGCCTATATCCTTCTAAAAGCATACTCGCTTCCCGCTCAGACATCTCTTTTGTTTCTTCTCCGGCTTGCCCTTTTTGCTCTTCAGCCTGATTTTGTTTCTGCCCCTCATCCTGCCTGGCTTCGCTGGCCTGCTTAGCCTCTTCCTGCTTCTGCCCCTGTTGGCCCTGTTTATTTTCTTGCTCTTTGTTCTGAGACTGCCCCTGCTGCTGGCCTTCTTTTCCCTCTTTTTTCTGTTCCGCTTGCTCTTTTTGTTTATCCTGCTCCTGCTTTAATTTATCCAGGAGGCTCTTTAATTCTTTCTCCACCAACTCATGGTTTATCCTTGCATCTTCATCTTTAGAATTTAACTCTATTGCCCTTTTGTAATAATCCAGGGATTGACGCAATAAACTTATAGTCTCCTTAAGCTCCGTATTCTCCTTTAACTTGCCAAGTTTATATTTTGCATTCGCAATATTAAAGTTTGCTTTAGATTCTAAACTCTTATCTCTGGAAGCGGTTGCTTTCTCAAAAGAAGCAACGGCTAAGGCATAATCGCCTTTTTTATACTGGGCTATACCTATATTATAGACAATCTGCGCAGAATCCGGGGATTTAATTTGTGCCTCATTATATAATTTGAGCGCCTCATCATATTTATTCTGCCTATATAAATTGTTTGCTTTATCCACTAAGCCTGAACTATCCTCTGCGAAAGAAAATAAATAAAGCCCTAATGAAATAAATATGGCCTGTAGCATAATAAGTATTGATTTTCTCATCTCAAGAAACAACCTTTGTTGTTTTCTTATCACTTATAAAATATTCAATTATGAGCAAAAATAATGCCAGTCCCAGGAATATCTGAAACCTTTCTTCATAATGCTTATTCATCTTCGCTTCAAGTTCCCTCTTCTCCATCTTAGCTATTTTCTCCCGGTAAATCAAATCCAGTCCAAACTCCGCATTAGTAGCTCTTACATATACGCCTCCGGTGTTTAAGGCAATTTTCTGCAAACTAGTCTCATCCAGGCGCGACTTAACCACGTTGCCCTGGTTATCCTTAAGAAATGACCTCTGCCCGGTTTCATCTAAAACAGGAATAAGATCTCCTTCTCTAGTACCGATACCAATACAAAATATCTTGATTCCTTCCTTTTTAGCCTCTTGCGCTGCTTGCACCGAATCGCCTTCATTGTCTTCTCCATCAGTAACAATGATCAGCACTTTATATTTCTTCTGCCCGCCCTCATAACTCCTTAAAGACTCTTTTATCGCGCTGGTTAAGGAGGTGCCGCCTTTAGGAATAGTTTCCGTATCGGTATTATCCAGTGAAAGCAAGAATCCTCCGTAATCCAATGTCAGGGGGCATTGCAAAAAAGCGCTACCGGAAAAAGCGATTAATCCGATCCTATCCCCTTTAAGATTACGCACTAAATCTTTGATCGCTAACTTTGAGCGTTCTAGCCTGCTGGGTTTTACATCCTCGGCAAGCATACTTTTTGAGGTATCTAAGGCTACCAAAATATCTACGCCTTTTCTTTTTACCTCCTCCCAATGAAAACCCCATTGCGGCCGCATTAAAGCAAAAAGCATAAACGCTATTGCCAAAACCATTAAGCTGGCCCTTAAGAACCTTTTTCTGTAATCAAAACGGGATAATAATTCATGCAATAACTCCTTTTGAGCGAATTTCTCAAGGGCCATCTTGCGCAATTTAGCCGCCCAAAAATAAAATAACACCAAAGATAGGACAATAATAAAACCAAAAGCAAAATTAGCTGCCGCAAACCTCATGGGATCTTCCTTAAAATAGTGTTGGATAAAACAATATCTAAAAGCAAAATCGAGACAGCCAAAATCAAAAACACGCTGAACAACTCGTTATACTCTAAGTATCCTTTATCCTCTATAGTCGTCTTCTCAAAAGCGTCTATTTCTTTATATATCTTACGCAGGCTTTCTGTATCAGTCGCCCGGAAATATTTTGCTTCGGTGGTATCTGCGATCTTTATCAATGTATCCTCATCAATGTCTATCTCCATTGGCTGATACACGGTATTGCCGAAAAAATCTTTCACCGGGTAAGGCGCCATACCTTTTGCACCTGCGCCAATCGTATAAACCTTAATCTTCAAAGCCTTAGCTGCCTCTGCGGCGGTTAAAGGCGAAATTTTACCCATATTATTACGGCCGTCAGTAAGTAAGATCACTACCTTGCTTTTTGCCTTGGAATCTTTGAGCCGGTTTAAAGAGGTAGCTATCCCTGAACCTATCGCAGTTCCATCCTCTACCAAACCGGTCTTGACCCTTTCCAAATTATCCAACAACCAGCCATAATCCAGGGTCAGAGGGCAAACCGTATACGCGCGTGATGCAAAAGCCACAATAGCGATGCGGTCATTCTTCCTGCCCATAATAAAATCCTTAACCACGTTTTTAATAACTTCTATCCTGCTCTGTCTTTGTCCCCCTAATTTAAAATCTTCGGCAAGCATACTGGTTGAACAATCAAGCGCTAAGACTATATCTATGCCTTCAGATTGAATTTTGGAGTCAGCTACCGGCGTCTGCGGCCTGGCTAGGGCGAATATTAATAACGCAACGGCTAAAAACTTAAGATAAATTAAATTCTGGCTCAATTTAAGTTTAAAAGAATTTTTTAGCCTGCCCACTAATTCTCCTGAGGAGAATTTAAAAGCAGAAACGGAATCCTGCTTTTTCCGGTTATACAAAAAAAACAGTATTACTACGGGAATTAAAATTAAGAACAACGGATCATGCAGGTTCATTTTCTTTTGTCTGGTCTATAAAATGTTTAGCTGAATCAAAAATAGAGTTTACCTCCCCCGCGGAAGGAACGTATTTGGCAAATTTCACCAGGTCACAGCAAAGCAAAAATTCTTTAAGCAGATTTTTATGCTCGCCGATTAATTCCGCAGCCTCCCTGGCGCTAACCAGGAACTCTTCAGTAGTCATCTCAGGCGCCCTGAGGGCGAATCTATTCTCAAGGTAATGCCTGATAATATCTGAAACTTCCGTATAATATTCTTTGATTAATCCCCGCCCAGTATAATCTTTTACTTTCAATGCCTCAAGTTGTTCATAAGCTATTTCATGAGCGGGCTTTTTAATGATAACCTGCCCTTCTTTGTTTTTATTCAGGAGATACACGGCTAATGCGCCTAAAACAATCAGGAGCAAGAAGATTATCAGGACAAAATATTTGTTTATTGCCAAAGGCAGGCCTGCCGGCCCTTTTATATCCCGCATCTGGATGTTAGGCCCGGCCTTATCTAAAAGGCTTTTTACTTCTACAGAGAGTTCATTGGTATCAATCTGGCTCCAATCTTTATCCTTTTTTCTTTTATATTTAATCGTAACCTTAGGAATAGTAGTTTTTCCGGTAATATATGTATCCAGGATATACCATTGGCTTATCTTCTCCCTGTTAAAAAATATTCTCCTTAGCGAGCCGAAATCTTTGATCGCAAAATTTCCTAAATTCTCGCCGAATGTCTCAGGCTCAATCTCGATATCTTTATCCTTTTCGATAAAGATTGTATATTTTATCTTATCCCCAATTGCGGCGCTGGTTTTATCAGCAGCTGCCCTGACTTTAATCGCCAGGTCCGGTTCTTTCTTATTTTTGGCGCAAGCGGATAATATTGAGGCCGCCAAAAAAACACTTAAGCTTAAAAACAGTATTTTACTTTGAAACTTTATCATTTTCTACTTTCGGTTGATATAGAATTTCAACCTCCTGTTGCTCCAGGGCTTTATCCAGGAAAGATTGCACAATCTGCTGTTCTTTCTGCATGCGGTATTCGCCTTCAACCTGGTCTTTTACCTCTTCAAAAGGCTTATCCCTCTTCGGTTCCTTCTCATCGATAATAAACATATACAACTTATCTTTAATTTTAACCGGATTTACGACTGCGCCCTTCCCCTGCTTAAAAATACTTTCTACTGTTTCTTTTGACTCTCCTATTCCAAACAGGACAACAGATCCCTTCTCTACCCACTGCTCTACTTTTTTGCCTTTACCCTGCCTAAGTTGAGCAGCTATTTCATCACTTTTAGCAGAATCATTAACCTCTAAGAATGACACCCGGGACCTTTCGGGAGCGCTGTATCTTTCTTTATTGGCATTATAATATAGCAAGACATCTTCGGGAGTAATTCTTAATTCTTTTTTTATTTCATCCTGCAACAGTTCATGCAAAACAAGTTGTTTTTTATAATCTTCGACAGCGGCACGGGTATCGATATCCTTATCCAAGCCGAGCTTTTTTCCTTTTTCATAAAGGACCTCAGTAGCTACATATTCCCGGATAAATTTTAATTTCGCGGCATTGCTGTTTAATCCTTGTTTTATTTGCTCGGGGAGCCGGTTAATAACATTATCGATCTCTTCATTTGTAATCTCTCTTTTACCGATCCTCACGGCGATCTTTTCATTCTTTTGCGCAGCTGGCTTAATAGAAGTGCGGCTTTCTAATTCATATTGCGCCTGCTGGCTTAAGCCCAGATTTTCTAATGAGCTGACTATTTTTTGATTCATATCCTGCTTATAATCGGCTTCAGAGTTAAGTAACTCACTTTTATAGAAATTAGCCAGTGCCTTTTCATATTCTTTTAAATCCAGATAAATATTACCCAATTTATAGCTTATACTCGCCAGCTCCTTCTTGTCCGCGCGGCCTGCTTCCAAATAAACCTCAAATGCTTGCGCTGCGTTGGCATTCAAACCTTTAGAGAACAAGGTATTGGCATACTCTAGCTGCATTTTATCCGTCCAGGATGTTTTCTGATCGCTATTTGTAAAATTAGTGATATTCTTTGCAAAAAGAAGTGCGGCGATTATAAGTAAAATAATTACTGCGAGAACGATCTTCAGCAACTTTTTCATCTTATTCTTAACCTCCTCTCCCTAGTCTTAAAAAATCTGAATAAACTTTGCGCATAAGGCATATCTGTCCTTACATCAATGGTATCTACGTTTATCGAACGAAATAACATATTTCTCTCTTGTTGTCTTTGCACGGCATCCTGGCTGTATCTTTGGCGCAATCCGGCATCTGAAGTATCCACCATAAATGTTTGGCCGCTCTCAGGATCCTCTAATTTTACTATCCCCACATCCACAAGCTCAAGTTCTCTCGGGTCGGTTACGGTTATAGCTACAATATCATGGCGCTTATTGCTTACCGCCAGCATTTTTTTGAAATCCGGAGCATAGAAATCAGAAATAATAAAGGCAACTGTTTTACGCGTAGTAATCTTATTCAGGTATTCTAAAGCAGCGGCAATATCTGTTTTCTTGCCTGTAGGCTTGGAGTATAAAGCCTCACTAATGATACGTAAAATATGCCGCAGGCCTTTGCGCGCCGGAATAAACTTTTCGATTTTATCGGTAAAAGAGATAAAACCCACCTTATCATTATTCTTTATGGCGGCAAACGCCAAGACCGAACAAACCTCGGCTGCAAGCTGCATCTTAAGTTGATTTCTGGTGCCGAAAAAAGAAGAAGGAGAAACATCCAGAATAAGCATTACCGTCAATTCCCTCTCTTCAATAAACTTCTTTATATAGGGGTTACCCATCCTGGCGGTAACATTCCAGTCTATAGAACGGATTTCATCCCCCGGTTGATACTCGCGCACCTCTTCAAACTCCATACCCTTGCCTTTAAACACGCTTTGGTACTGGCCGGCAAATACATCAGTGACCATGCGAGAGGTAGTTATCTGGATACGGCGGATATTTTTCAGGACTTCTTTGGGGATCATATTTAATTTTTAAGGGACTTCCACATCGGTAAATAATTTCTTAATTATATCATCTGATGTTTTCTCTTCAGCCTCCGCCTCATAGCTTACGATTACCCGATGGCGTAACACATCCGGGCCGATAGATTTAACATCCTGAGGAGTAACATACCCCCTGCCCTGGATAAAAGCATAGGCCTTGGACGCCAACATAAGATAGATACTCGCCCTGGGAGAGGCGCCATACTGTATAAGCCCTTTAAGTTCATTAAGCTTGTATTTTTGAGGTTCTCTAGTAGCAAAAACTATATCCAGGATGTATTTTTCTATTTTTTCATCCATGTAGACTTCATCAACTACGCTGCGCGCCCGGAGAATATCCTGCGGCTCCACTATTGATTTTACTTCGCTCTTTTTATCGGTAAACCCCATACGTTTCAAAATCTTATGCTCCTCTTCAATATTAGGATAAGTTATATTGATCTTAAGCATAAACCTATCAATCTGCGCCTCAGGAAGCGGATATGTGCCTTCTTGCTCTATCGGGTTCTGGGTAGCCATAACTAAAAACGGGTCATCCAGCTTAAAGGTATTTTCTCCGATAGTAACCTGCCTTTCCTGCATCGCCTCAAGAAGCGCACTCTGCACTTTTGCCGGCGCGCGGTTTATTTCATCGGCTAAGATAATATTAGCGAATATTGGCCCTTTTTTGGTAGAGAATGTCCCTTCTTTGGGATTATAAATCAGCGTACCAATCAAATCCGCGGGCAGCAAATCGGGGGTAAACTGTATCCTTTGAAATTTTGTATTTATAACCTGAGCTAATGTTTTAATAGATAAGGTCTTGGCCAGGCCGGGGACACCTTCAACGAGTATATGGCCGTTGGCGAATAAACCTACAAGCAGCCTTTCAATCAGGTATTTCTGGCCGACAATAACTTTGCCTATCTCGGCAATCAGGCTTTGCACAAATAAACTTTCTTTTTGGACTTTCTCGTTGATAGCGGTAAGGCCCGTGTTCATATTCTCCTCCTTTTTTAAGAAAATTATAAATATAAAATTATTACTTTTTTAATATTTTGTCAATAGTTAAATAGGGACAGCGACCATTTTTTCTTGCACGCTTAAATGCGGGAAAAATGGTCGCTGTCCCTATTTAAGAATACGGTGTTTCTATCCTTACGCCTCGTGCTTAAAATGAATGTACTTATCTACTTTTGTAATTAAGCGCTCTAATTCAATCGGTTTCTCCAGATAATCCACTACCCCGACCTTATAAGCCTTATACTTGTCTGCGTCTTTAGCCAACGCGGAAATAATGATAATCGGTATGAGCTTACCGACTACATCTTTGTTCAACATCTCACAAACCTCTATCCCCTTTACCCCGGGCATAATAATATCGAGCAGGATAATATCGGGTTTAAAGGCATGCACCTGGGATATAATATCATTTGCGTTGGGCAAAGAGAATACTTCATATTTTCCGGTTTCCTCAAGGTTGGCTTTTAACAACCTGGTAAAATCTACTTCATCGTCAACAACCAATATCTTATTTTTAGGCATCCCTTCCCTCCTTTTCAATCCTGGATTTCCTTAATTTGGAATTATCAGCTAAGACCTTTTTTATCGTGTTATGAAGCTGCTCATGCTCAAACGGTTTTGTGATCACCCCATCAGCTTTAGCTATATCTAAAGCGGTAACCGTGCTTGGGTCATCATGATAAACCGAACAAAGCACTACCGGTGAATTTGGCTTCATATCCTTAAGCGCGTTTAGAACCTCCCTGCCGTTTAACCCAGGCATCTTAAAATCAGTGATCACTAGATCAAAATCCATCTCTTTGGCCTTCTTTAAACCCTCTTCTCCGGAATAAGCGGTAGTCACATCATATTCCCCGGTGTTCTCTAAATTTGATTTTAACAAAAACAAAGGTTCTTCTCATCGTCTATGACTAGTATCTTTTTCTTGGACATGGATACGCTCCTTTTCATACTTTCTTAATACTTTCTTAATACTTTCATTATTTTATCCCTTAACTGGTCTGAACCTATTGGCTTAGTTACAAATAAATCAACATCTTTGCTTAAAACCTTGACCCTGGTTGCATCATCCCCTTTTGCGCTGAGCACAATCACGGGGGGCAAAGCAGTATTTGAATTTTCTTTTAATTTCTCCAAAACCTGGAATCCATCCATATCAGGCATGAGTATATCCAGAAGTATCAAATGCGGCTTTAACCTTGCGGCTAATTTGATACCCTCATTGCCATTTACGGATATCTCAACTTTAAAACCACCGGATAACTCCAGATTCCTTTTGACTAACTTGCCAAAATCAATTTCATCGTCGATTATCAATACCTTCTTAACCATTTTCACCCCTCCGTGGCTAACTTCAAGGTAATGGTTACTTTTGTCCCCTTGCCTACCTGGCTTTCTACATCGATTAAGCCTTTATGCATATCTACTATGCTTAAAACTATACCCAAACCTAAACCCGCGCCTCCTTTAGGGCCTTTTGTGGAAAAAAATGCGTCAAATATTTTCTTTAGGTTCTCTTCGGAAATCCCCGCCCCGGTATCCTCGATCTCAACTATTAAAGCTTCTTCTCCGGCAACAAAATAATCTATTTCTTTATTCATTCTCGATTTCTCGGGATTCTCCAGTTTTTTCACATAACTGCGGATAGTAATCTTACCCTTATTATCCATAGCCTGAGCCGCGTTTACTAAAATATTAATAAACACCTGCTCCATCTTATTCTTATCAATCGTTACCTTAGGAATGTGCGTGGCTATCTCCTTAATAATCTGCACCCCTGAAAATTTTGATGAAACCTGCGCTAAATTTATTGAACTCTCCAATACGTTTTTTATATCTTCCAGTTTCAGGTCTAATTTGTTAGACTTAGAGAAATCAAGCAGCCCGTTAATAATTTTATCTGCCCGGACTATGCCGTCCTTCATCATCACCAAAACCTCGCGGGTATCTTTTTCTTTATCCGGTATTTTATTCTCCAGATAATTTATACCCTGCAAAATTATCCCTAGGGGATTCTTAACTTCATGGGCTACTCCGCTAGCCAATTGACCTACCGCACTGAGTTTTGCTACCTGCACAATCATCTCCTGTGTCTGTTTCAACTCTGCCAAACTCTTCTCCAATGCCTCCCTGGTAATATTGTTATCCTCCAGCATGCTCATCATTATCTCATGTGTCTTCTCTCTTTCCTTTAACTGGATGTTTAATTCCTGGGCCTGTTTTTCAATATTTTCTTTCGCAATAGATTCTTGAATAACAAAAGCGACAGAGCTGCTAAGCCCATCCAGCATAGCGTCTTCATCCCGCAGTATGGCGTGTTTAGAGAAAAGGGCCAGGACGCCTATTGTTTCTTTACCGGATATGCGAAGCTGATAACCCGCGAACGATACGAGCCCAAGTTCACGCGCCCATTCGTGGTTGTGCACGCGAGGATCGTTCACCACATCATTCGTCAAGAACGTATGCTCTTCACCCGAGGCAATGCGTCCAATCTTATAACAACCGAATGGAACTCTGGCGTGTTCTTTACCATCAATATGAATATAACGTCCAGAACTTGCCATTAAACGCAAGCACTTATCGCGATAACGACAAATATGGGACTCTTCCTTGGCTTCAGCATGTATACAACCCTTTTCACACATATCTCCCTGCCCAATGAGCCATATTCGACAAAAATCTACTTCAAAAATGCGCACAATGCTGTCGGTTATCATTTTAAGCTTCATTTCAATCTTAGCTGGCGCGAGAAGAAACTGCTGGAGATCGTTGACGTCCTGCTGCCACTGCAGCACTTTCTTGCGCTCCTCTTCCATTTTAATGCGTCCAGCAACTTCCGTAATCAAAGCATCCTTGGAAACCAAGGTTTTGCGCAGCGTATCAATCATTACATTAAAAGAATCTGAAAGATCCTCAATCTCATCACCGCTTCTTAAATTTAAATAGTAGTTAAGGTTACCTTTAGCAATTTCATGCATCCCCAAGCGCATCTTCTCAATAGGCCGTATCAATATGCGCACAAACAAGAAGCTAAAATACATTGATAAAATCACCAATACCCCAAACAACGCTATGGACGACAATAAGAGTACAAACTCCTGGCCTGCGAATATTTCTCTAGTATCCTGCTCAACGCAAGCGAACCATCTGACGCCTTGCTGTAATAAATCCTTATACGGCACTACCGCCCAGGAAATTAAGAAAATATCACCTGTATCACGGCGGACATAGGCGCTTGGGAAAAAAGTCTTTTTTGATTGCGCTGCCTTAATAACATTCCATTCAGGTAAAATCAAACTTTCTATTTTAGTAAGCTTGTGCCCGCTTTGGCATATAAGCTTACCGCTATTATCAAATAAAACAGCACGGCCGGTAGATCCTATTTCAAATTTAGAAACTACGTCAGAGAATCTCAAGGTATTATAAACTACTTTGCACACGCCAATTACCTCTGCGTTCTGGCCGTAAACCGGCACCGATATAGCGATTGACCAGATACCGCTGGATGCAACAAACTCCATCTCGCCGATAAAAATACTTCCTTTCCCTCTATTAAAAGTTTTCTGCCACCACTCCTCATCCGCCTGGTAAAAATCACTTGTTTTATCCGACGCAACCACAAGCCCGCCATATCTATCGGTAAAGAATATTTCGGAAATATTGCCTTTTGTCTCAGCTAATTTCTTAAGACGCAAACTAAGCATCGTATTAGTATACTTACTCACTTCCGGGCTGTTAGGAGATGCCTGCATCCATTGTTTATCCATCTTGGCAAAATATTCCGGCCGATCCTTAACCGGAATCGTAGAATATTTTAGGTTCGCATCATTAACAACCGCCCCCCAGATGCTCGGGCTTGCCACGTAGCTTTCCAACTCCTTAACCTCAGATTCAATCATCTCACCAATGGAATTAGCCATTAATTGCGCGATCGCCTGCTGGTGGTTAGAAGTTGTTTTCCGCAGCATATATGCCCCTGAGAGATGTGAGACTAAAACACTGGCAATAAGCAAAACCGAACTGTAAAACACCGTAAAAAATAAGAACTTACGCCTGAAACCTCCGATCAAACGCACTTTACTTTTTTCTTTATAATAAATACCCGTCATTCCAAAAGCTCCCACAGCCATAGCGACAGCGCATAGCATCCTGAGAACCTGCACGGGGAAACCAAAAATCCTGATAAAATTAGTATAGTTTATTAGAGATGCTGGAAAAAAATCCGCTTTCGCCACGATAAGCCCCGACACAACAGCGTATAGGCTGATTGCAGAGACAAAAACGATTGTGCTTACCGAAACCAGCTTTGGCAATTCTTTTCTGTATAAAACCAGGCGGCTGATCATATCAATAATAACAAGGGTTATACCGGGCAAACAAATAAAATAACGCGCCATGATACCAGCGGTCATTGCCCCCCTACCTGTAACACAGGCTAAAAACCATGGCAACAAACAGGCAACCGGTAAAAAGCTCAGCCATTTATATGTTGGATGCCGCTGTATAATATTAAGTATCGCAAATAAAACTATGAAAATAAAAGACATAGGCAGGAGAATAGATCCTATATTGATTAGCATCTTAACATCAAACGGCCATCCACTCAGGATAAACATGTCAACCCATTCGTTGATTCCGTGAATAAATGCGAAGAGGACAAGCGCCCAGAAGTTTTTTGATATACCAAAGAAATCCTCTTTCTCGCGAAAAGGGATTAAAATAATACCCATAAGAATGAACGCAAAGCCGTAAAGAAAGAATACCGTTGCCATCACCTTCTCCTAACCCTTATGCCTATTTTACGTTACCCAACCTTAACTCGAGCTCTTTTATCTGATTCTTGAGCTCCAATATACGCTCTTCCCTGCCGATAGAAGCTTTATAAAAAACTTCCAAATCATGCAGGTCTTTTTTCAACTCTTGCTCTGCTTGCTTAAGCTCAGTGATATCGCGGAAGGTCCAGATACGCCCAAAGTATTTGCCATTTTTATCAATGACCGGTGAAGAATACCTGTCAAAAACCATCCCATCTTTAAACTCTATCTCATCACGGCTTTTTTCATCTTTATGAGCATAAAGATAGTTTACCTTATCCAGAAACTGTTATGGGTTCTTTGTTTTGCTTACCGCATACTGCAAAAGCGCTTCATCATTCTTATCCTCGGCAATGTCCTGCGGCACCTTCCATAATTCAAGCAGCCGCTTGTTAATCAAAATCCTCTGCCCATTTTCATCTACTACAAGCAGTCCATCAAGCGAAGCTTCTTTTTGCGCCTCCAGAATCTCCGTTTTTCTTTCCAGATCATTTCTTATTTTCTTGATCTCAGTGATGTCGCGCTCGGTAGTGGCAATACCAATTGGCTTTCCCGCCTCGTCAAGCACTTTCGTCACCGTCAACCAGATATCTAAGATACGGCCATCTTTGGTTATCCGCTGAATTTCAAATGAAGCAGCCATTTCACCCTCAATCATACGATAGATAAACTCTTTTACCTTTTCCGTTTTGCCGGCAGGGCTAAGACGTTCTATGTTCATCTCAAGGGCCTCTTTTTCGCTGTAGCCGTACATCAGCTCAGCGCCGCGGTTCCAGGCGATAATCCCCCCATCAACACCCTGCGCGATAATCGCATCGTTTGATTGACGCACTATTCTAGCTAAACGCATGGCTTCCTTCTGCTGCTGGCTACCCTCACCATGCAACAACTCAAGCTCTGCTATCCTCTTATGCAGACTACCTATTTCTTCAATAAGCCCTTCCTTAGTTTTATCTTCCCACGCCATAACCATCCCCCTTAAAAACAAAAAACCCAAGGACTGCATTTTTGCAGCGCCTTAGGCTAATATTCAACAATTAGCTGACATAAACCACATAAACAATACTATACTCTTTTGTACCTAGAAGTCAATAAAACGTTTTACCTAACTCTCCTGGTAGCAAATGCTTAAACAGGGACAGAAAAATATTTTCTTTTAAAGTATAAAGCAACATTAACCAGCAAAATAAGTACCGGAACCTCAACTAATGGGCCAATAACAGCGGCAAAAGCCGCTCCGGAATTTATACCGAACACGGCTACGGCTACGGCAATAGCAAGTTCAAAATTATTACTTGCTGCGGTAAAAGAGAGCGTGGCTGTTTTTGCGTAACCTGCCCCAAACTTTTTGCCCATATAAAAAGATACTAAAAACATCACCACAAAATAGATAAATAAAGGCAAAGCAATTTTTAAAACATCCAGGGGAATACGCACAATTAAGCCCCCTTTTAAAGAAAACATAACAATTATAGTAAATAATAACGCGATTAACGATACTGGACTGATTTTGGGGATAAATTTATTTTCATACCATTCCTTGCCTTTTGTTTTTATAAGCGTAAAACGCGTCAGAAAACCCGCGATAAAAGGAACACCCAAATATATAAAAACGCTCTGCGCAATCTGGATTATGGTTATGTTAACCACAACGCCTTTCAGCCCAAACCATGTAGGCATAATAGTGATAAAAACCCACGCGTAAATAGAATAAAATAACACTTGGAATATAGAGTTAAACGCAACCAGGCTTGCGCAATATTCAGTATCCCCTCCGGCCAGCTCATTCCACACAATAACCATGGCGATACAGCGCGCAATACCAATCATAATAAGGCCTACCATATATTGCGGATAATTACGCAGAAACAGTATTGCCAATACAAACATCAAAATCGGCCCAATAACCCAATTCTGTACTAAAGAAAGGGTTAAAACTTTGGGATTACGAAAAAGATCCCCGAGCTCTTCATACTTGACTTTAGCTAAAGGCGGATACATCATCAGGATCAGGCCAATGGCAATCGGTATATTGGTTGTCCCCACCTGAAATCTATTCCAGAAACCGATAATTTTCGGATAGGCAAACCCGGCAAAAACACCCAGCCCCATAGCCAGGAATATCCACAACGTCAGAAATCTGTCTAAAAACGAAAGCTGTTTAACAACATTCCCTTTCATTTTACTCTCCCCTATCTAAAACAAACCCCTAAAAGAAATCAAACAAATAACCCGTAAGAATAATCACCACTGTATTGTGGTTGGCCGGGGAAGGATTTTGTTGCTGGTGGTTAAAACTACATCTATGCTTTTACTAACAACCCGCGGAACATAAAGAAGGCCGCAGCCAAGATGCATAGCGCCGCCCATAGATAATCCTTTTTTAAACCTTCCTTCATATAGAATACGCAAAATGGCATAAACACCGATAAAGTGATCACCTCTTGCAAAATCTTGAGCTGGCCGAGATTCATCACCTGATGGCCGATTCTATTGGCGGGAACCTGCAAAAGATATTCAAATAAAGCAATGCCCCAACTTATTATAGCCGCGACTATCCAGGGCTTATCATTATAATTCCTTAGGTGGCCATACCAGGCAAATGTCATAAATACATTACTGCATACCAACATCAATGTTGTAATAATAAACTTGCTCATTTTATTTTTCTTTCTTACTCTCGCTTAATTTCTTTATTGCCATATCAACAGCGGTTTTAAGCAGGGCTTGTGTATCATCAGAGGATATACTCAACTTTGCTACATATGCGCTTATGCCGAGATTTTCCGCTTCGTACATTGCGGTAGGATTTGGGTAAGCCGTAAACATAATTACCGGAATTTTCTTATTAATTTTACGTATTTCTTTAAGCACAGCAATACCGTCCATATCCGGAAGCATATAATCCAATACCACTAAATCTGCTTTCTTTGCCTTGACTATCCCTATCGCCTCTTTGCCATTCTTAGCCTCAAGTAATTCATAGCCCCAGCTTCTTATGCGCACTCCGACAACCTCAAGTATCCCTGCTTCATCATCTACCAACAGTATTTTTTTTCCAACCATATTATTCTCCCAATCTATGTTTCTTAATCCTTGCTTACTTGGCCTTTGCTTTTTCCGAGGCTTCTTTCATTTTTTCTTCAAGCAGCTGCGCCTTTTTATTCTCAATAATTTCCTGAACCTTAGCTGTCAAGCCCAAATCTCCGCCCTTGAACCCATATGCCAGCCCTTGATCAATCGCCTGCAAAACTACATCACCAGCTTCACCTACTTCGGCTCCCGATTCAATCAATGTACTCATGGATGCAAAATAAGTATATAATTCTTTACCGATAAGACCTTTTTTAGCCATACTGCTCATCATATTCATTAAATCACCTTTAGTAGCCCCTTGATTTAACAAATTCCTTAAAACCGGCGTAATCGAGTTAATATCACTAACGGGAACTCTTAAATTTGATAATTCACCTTCTAACTGTCTTAATGTAACATTAACGTCTTGATCTTGAGTATAAGCAGAGTATAAAAACGAGCAGCCAAACAGACTAATTAGTGCGGCTATAAATATGAGTTTCTTCATAAAACCCCTCCTTAGCTTTTAATAAATATATTATAAAGCTTGGCAGAAGCATTATCAAGAGATTAAATAGGGACAGCGACCATTTTTCCCACATTTAAGCGTGCAAAAAAATGGTCGCTGTCCCTATTTTATATTTTTAATCTTTTTGCAAGAAGGTAATCAAGGATGATATAATTTGTAAAGGGCTGGGAGGGCAACCGGGGATATGCAAAACAACCGGTAAGATATCTTTCACTGCCCCGTAAACATAATAAGAATTTTTAAACATTCCTCCGTCTAAAGCGCAGTCTCCGCAGGTAATCACAAACTTAGGCTCAGGCATGGAGTCATAAGCTTTCTTTAACGCAATGAGCATATTCTTAGATACCGGTCCGGTAACCAAAAGCGCATCCGCATGGCGCGGGGAAGCTACGAAATTTACCCCAAACCTCTGCAAATCGTAAATCGGGTTGTTAGCGGAAATTATTTCAGATTCACAGGCAACGCAAGAGCCGGTATCCACCTGGCGTATATGCAAAGATCTGCCGAATTTCTTCTGGATCAACGATTTCAGTTCCCGTCCTGCCGGGTCTATTCTTTCAGATAATCCCGGTTCAATATGCCTGGTAAGCACGCCTTTTAATATCCTATTCTTTAATATTTGCAGCATAATTTAAAGATCCCCTCCTGAATATGATAAATTGAAACTTTTATTGCAAAGTGGGAAATCCGGAATAATATTTCCTAATACAGCATATGATAGCCCCTGCCAATTCAGAAAAGAAGGATCAACTACTTTACACCTTTGGATTAAACCCGCTACATCAGCTTCAAGCCAGTATAAAACCGGGCCCCTCCATCCTTCCGCATACCCTAGTGCGCTGCCCTTCCTTAATTCCGCACGGCTGTTAATCTCCTGCCCTTTTATAAGCTTCCCGGTAAAAACTTCAATCAAACGCATTGATTCATTAAATTCAGCAATCCTTAACTTTAATCTTGCCAATACATCTCCGGAATCTTCCGTTGCCATCCTGAATCTTGCTTCTTTATAAATTGCGGGAAAATACTCTCTTAAGTCCGCGGGGATTCCTGAGGCGCGTGCAATCAAACCCACCACGCCTAAATCTTCAGCGGTCTTACGCCGCAAAGCGCCCGTAGAATCTATCCTATCCATAAAAGAAACGCTGGAATACAATATTTTAACCAATTCATTAAAATCATGTTTTATGTTCTTAAGGGAACTAAGGAGTATGTGTTTTTTGGTTTCATCCAAGTCTATCAACACCCCTCCTACCGTATTAACCTTTTTAAGATACCTGCCTGCGGTAAGCTTATCATTTAACTGCAATATCGCCTCTTTAATCACTGAGGCATACGCAGACGGGAAACTAAAACCTACATCAATTGCCATGCCGCCGATGTCATTAACATGATTATGCATACGTTCTAACTCTAAAAAGATACCCCTTAAATAAGCAGCCTGTTTTGGAATTAATACCCCTGCGACCTTCTCCGCTGCCTGCGCGAACGCCAGGCTATGCGCAAAACTCGTATCTCCTGATACGCATTCTGACAAGCTTGTCGCCTCAAGATAAGTTTTACCTTCAAAAAGCTTCTCTACCCCTCTATGGGTAAAACCCAGCCTGGTTTCCAGATTGATAATCGGTTCCCCCGCGGCACTAAAGCGAAAATGCCCGGGGCCGATAATTCCCGCATGCACCGGGCCAACCGCGACCTCAAACACCCCGCTACCTTCTACTTTACTAAATTCATAATCCCTTAAATCTCCGGCTTGCATCTCCTGGAAATCTTTTCTTAACGGATAATTCCCCTCCGGCCAGACTTCATCATGTAATCTTAACCGCCTTAAGTCAGGATTACCTTTTGGCTCAATGCCGAACATCTCCCGGATTTCCCTCTCAAATAGACTGGATGAATATATGCTTTTTGCCAAGGAATCAAAATAAGGCTCATCTTGCGGAATATCCATGCTTACGATAATCCAGCGGCTCTTTTTTAAGTTTACAAATACACAATTGATCACAAATTTTCCCGTATCCCTGCGCTCATCAGAAGCAAAAAGCATCTCTACCGGAGAAGAAAACCCCTTATGCAGCACCAGGCAGGTATTTTTAAAAAATTTCGGGCTTACCTTTATACGTATCTCATCCGTATAAGGTTGCGCAACAGAAAGCGCGCAAAAATCCGGGAACTTATTTTTTATCCCTGCAATAACCTCTGAGCAATCCATAGCAAATCCTTTATTATAAATGGGAACACTATAACTAAAATACAGATCAAAGAAAATAAAAATAAAAAGGCCAACTTTCCACTCAAGCGCTCACCAGAAACAATCATCCCTTTGGGAAGATTGCCAAAAAGCATTTTACCGAAATGATAAACAAAAGCGCCGAAAATGATTGAAAGAAAAAGCAGTAATAAAGCCGCTATCGCGTATGAACCATTAGTAAAAGCGGAGATTAAAATCATCATCTCGCTTATAAATATGGAAAAGGGAGGAAAACCGGTGAGCGCGAACATACCTAAAAGCACCATGATACCGGCAAAGGGCATCGCCTTAATCACTCCCCTGATAGCGTTCATATTATGTTTTTTATAAACACCGACAATATTCCCCGCGCCAAAAAACATAAGTGATTTAGTTACCGCGTGGTTAAAAATATGCAGCAGCGCTCCGGCAATAGCCAAAGGCGCACCTAAACCAAAACCTATGGAAATTATACCTATATGCTCAATACTGCTATAGGCGAGCAGGCGCTTGAGGTCTTTCTGAACCAGGATAAAACCGCTGGAAATAATTAAAGAGATCACGCCAAATAAAATCATTAAATGCGCGAAATACGCAAACCCCATACTCTTAATAATTATCATCCCGAACCTTAAAATTGCATAAACTGCTGTCTTTAACAACACTCCGGAAAGCAAGGCGCTTATGGGAGCCACTGCCTGGCTATGGGCATCAGGCAACCAGGTATGCATTGGCGCCAGCCCCGCCTTAGTCCCGTATCCCACGAGAATAAAAATAAAAGCAACCTTTAGGACATCTTTATCTAATATATGCGCCACAGGAAGAATATCTGACCAATTCAGGCTCTTGCTCAATCCGGAGATTGAGAACGCATACGAAAAAAGAATAGTACCTAAAAGCGCGAAAATTATCCCTACCGAACAAATAATAATATATTTCCAGGCAGCCTCAACCGATTCCTTAGAGTTGTAAAAACCCACAAGAAAGGCTGAAATAAGCGTAGTCATCTCTATGGCTACCCAAAGCATGCCTAGATTATTCACTGCCGGCACCATAAACATAGAGAAGCAGAATAAATTAAAAAGCAAATAATAGACTCTTGCCTTCTTCTCGGATATTACCCCCTGCTCAACGTCTTTCCTAATGTAACCCACAGAATAAAGCGCTACAGCAAAAGCCACCACAGAAATAATAAAAATGAAAAACGCGCTTAAGAAGTCTATATAGATAAAACTAAAGAATGCCCTGACGCTGCCGGCGGGAATTATCCCCTTAAACAAGCTGGCGCTGGCGGATAAAACCATCAAATAACCAATACAGTTAATTATCCCGAAAACCCTCTGTCTTCTCACGAATAACGCTAGAGTTAAAAGCAATACCGGTATTCCGAGAATTAGAAATATCTGCATTTTTATCCTTTTAGGCGCGAAAGCTTGTTTACATCAATATGCGTGAAAAGCTTATTGATCCTGTAAACAAAAAGGCCCATAATCAACACACTCACAAATACATCAAAGAATATAGCGATCTCCACAAAAAAAGGCATTCCCCCTGAAACCATGGAAGCAAGCAGGAATAAACCATTCTCCATCACCAATAACCCGATGATCTGGGCAAGTGCGCTCATCCGGGAGATCATCAAAAATAATCCCGCCAAAACTATAAAAAAAGCTATAGCCAGGAAACTGGTTAACACCGCTTTCTCAGAGATAACCAAATGCGCGGAGAATGCCCAGGATAGGTATGTAAATGCCAGAGCCCATAATAATGACAGCTGGGGATTGATGAATAACCCCAAATCCTCATTTACTTTTGTCTTTTTTATGATGCGGTATAATAAATATGGGATAAGCGATACCTTTAAAACAAACAACAGCCCGGCAACAATATACAAATCCGGCTGGTGATGGCTTGAAGCAATAACAAGAGTAAGCGCGAATAAGCAGAATGACTGGTAACGAAAACTACGGATAAGCGCAGGCATCCTTTTGGCGATAACCATAAGGTATGTTGAGGCCAAAACCGTAAATAAAATTATACTCTGCATATTAAACTCCTAAAATCGCGCACACCGCAGCGATAACCCCTAATACAAAAGCTAATCCCAGAAAATCCGCCACCCTGAACAAGCGCATCTTTGCTACAGAAACCTCTACCAAGGCAACCGCGGTAGCAATAATAAATATTCTGCATAAATACCATAAAACCCAAAAAAATATCTCTCCTGTAGGCAGGCCAATCGGAAAAACAATCTGGGCAATTAGGAAAAACAAAATCATCTGTTTGATGTACGCGGACATCTCAATGAGAACCAGAGAGCGCCCCGAATATTCCAACACCATCGCTTCATGTACCATAGTCAACTCAAGATGTGTTTCCTGATTATCAACCGGGATACGCGAGGTCTCCGCAATCGCAACAAGAAATAAAGTAAGCGCGGCAACAATAGAGGAAACCGACACCGAGTGCATTCCGCAAAATGCGGAAATATCCGTCGAGCCGAATTGTAAAGCTAACGCAAACACCGCCAAGCAAAACGCTGGTTCAGCCAGGCTTGAAATAAACATCTCCCTTGATGCGCCCATGCCGCCAAAAGAACTTCCGGTATCTAACGCTGCGAGGGCCAGGAAAAAACGGCCCAGGGCAAAAACAAATATAAGCGCCAGAAAATCTCCCGCATAATTTGCCGGGCTGCTTAATATAAACACAGGAATAAGCGTAGCTGTTACAAGCATTGAAGCAAAAACCACAAAAGGGGCCGCTCTAAATATCCACGAGGCGGTTTCCGAAACTACCTCACCTTTTGAAAAAAGTTTACCTAAATTATAATACGGCTGCAAGACCCCCTGCCCCTTACGCATCCTGATATTATTCTTTATTTTTGAGATTATTCCGCTTAAAAGCGGAGCGGCCGCGATAAACAAGATTAACTGCAGGATAATGGTCATAATTTTAATCATAGGGATTAGCGCATAAATATAATTAACAATACCAAGGTAACAAAAATGTAGCCTAAATACAGATGAATACTCCCCATCTGTATTTTCCTCATGGACTTAGCCGTCCTGAAAACCAAAGCAAGTAACGGCTCATAAATGTATTTCTTAAACACGGGGGTTGTATGTGTTTCATAAGCAAAAGATTTCACGTGATAAAAAGACTCCCTGATCTTTTGCGTCTTACGGTAAGGCAGTAAAAAGAAACTAAAAGCGATCCTGAACGGCTTAGAAAATGCGGTTGCGGTATATTCATTTCGGGCATTAAGCTTATAGTAGCCACAATCCCAGGTTTTATAAATTACCGTCTTTGCCCTGTTAAATAACTTATATGCGACAAAACCCGCTCCTCCCAGAATAATCAATCCTAAAGCAAGCAAAGGCGGAGAAAAATAAATATTTTTCCCCGCCTGCGGCCTCAAGATAAAGTTATTTAAAGAAAAACTCATCCCGCTGATATCAAAACCTGTGGCTGAACTTGCAACAACCGCCAGTATTTTTATGATTTTTACAGCCGCCAGGCCGAAAACAATCGTCAGAAAAGATAAAAAAAACATACCCGCCTTCATAGACAAAGGAACCTCTTTTGCTTCTTTCGCGTAATTACTTCTGGGCAACGCCAAAAAGGTTATCCCGAACGCCTTAACAAAACAAGCGGCAGCCAGGCCGCCGGTCAATGCCAGAATAGCCGCGCAAATCACTAAAAAAACCTTAATCCCCCCTATTACGTTAAAAGCCCCTAAAAAGAATGCCTGCAAGGTAAGCCATTCGCTCACAAAACCATTAAACGGCGGTAAAGCAGATATCGCCATTGCCCCCAACAGAAAACAAATAGCGGTCTGCGGCATTTTTTTGATTAGTCCTCCCAGCTTTTCAATATCTCGCGTCCCTGTAGCCTTATAGACGCTACCGGCGCATAGAAATAATAAACCTTTGAAAATTGCGTGGTTTATTAAATGATACAATCCGGCAATCAGGGAGAATATAGCCAGATAAGGCATATTTACACTCTGGAAAAACATCGCCAGGCCCACTCCCAATAATATGATTCCTATATTCTCAACACTTGAATAAGCCAGCAGGCGTTTGATATCGCCTACCATAAGCGCGTAAATTATCCCCACCAAACAGGTAATGCTTGCCAACACTAACAATAAAACCCCCCACCAAGAAGACTGCACACCCAAAACAAAGATTATAAACCGGATCAAACCATAGATAGCGGTTTTAATCATTACTCCGGACATAATACTGGAAATATGACTGGGTGCCTGTGGATGGGCATACGGCAGCCAGATATGCAGCGGCACAATCCCCGCCTTTGTCCCAAAACCTGCTAAAAGCAATAAAAATATAATATTCTTAGTTTGGCCGGGCATTAATTGACAGGCGCTCTTTATAGCGCAGAAATCAAAGGAATGAGCATACTTATACATCATAATAAACGCGGCAGTTAAAAAAGCTGTACCAATATGCGTCATGACTATATAAATCATTCCCGCCTGGATGGATTTTTCATGTTTAGTATCAAAGACAACCAGGAAATACGAAACCAAAGACATAATCTCCCAGAATACGAGGAAAACAAGCGCGTTGCTTACGCTAACCACGAAAGCCATGGATAACACGAAGATGAGCAGCAAAAACCAGGCAAGTGTTATTTTCGCAGACGAATATTCGCCTTTTAAATAACCGAAGGAGTAAACAGCCGATGGCAGGGAAACGATAAGGATGACGCAAAGGAAGAATAGTGAAAGCGGATCGAATAAAAAAAACTGCTTTGGTAAGAAATCCAGCATTTGAACTTAATAACCTCTATAAAAAAGAAAAACCTTCGTTAGCTGACAACGCAGCCTACAAAGGTTTCTCGTATTTTTAATCCCAGACCCACCTTAAAACTCGGACCACTTTATTTCGGAATTACTTAATAAAGAATTTTATCACTTTCTTGAACTAAAATCAAGAGAATTTACACATAGCTCCCCTCTTAAATAGGGACAGCGACCATTATTCTCTAGATGAAGTGGCCAGAATAATGGTCGCTGTCCCTATTCATGCTATTTTTTTTCCTAAACCTGAGCGTAGAGTATTACTTCTCCGACTCAATGATTTGCGGCAACTCGGCAATAAGATTATTTAAACGCTCGGTTTCTTGCCGCATTCTTTCTATTAACTCAGCACGCCTCGATGTATTATTAAGATTATCCGGATTTAAAAGTTCCTTAGCTGTCTGGACTATAGATGTTAAAGGTTCTGTCAGGCCGGAAGAAAACGTAGTTAAAAGCAGATTACGCAGGCGTTCATTTTCAATCCTGGATTCCGCTTTAAGAGCTGCTGCGGCAAGCTGTGCGCCTTCAACTGCCAAAGCAGTTTGATTTACAAACATCTCCAATATATGTAACTGTTCAGGGTCAACAAACTGTTTCTCCTGGATTGGAAAAACTCCCAAAACCCCTACTGTTTTCTCTGCTCCCATAAAAGGCAGGTACATACCTTTTGATCCAGGCAAGGTATCCGTGCCCTTACCCGCGGATTTCTTATGATCAAATACCCATTGCGCAACAGCAATTTCATTTGAATCCAGCGCCAATCCCGAAGCTTTGCCAAATTTAACTGTAAGTATCTTATTTCTATCCGGTACAAAAATAACTACTCTGCATTTAAAAAAATCCTCAATGTGCGAGAATGCAATCTTAAATAATTCTTCAGGATAAGAACTTTTCGACAGTTCACGGCTTAAAGCGTAGAGTGTTTTAGTCCTGTCTTCACGCAGTATCATGGCGGCAGTTTGACGCTTAAGCTGTCCGGTTAATTGCGCTATCATAAAACCTACCCCAAGCATAACTATAAATGTAAATATGTACTCAACATCCGCTACCCCAAAAGCGAAATACGGCGGAGTAAATAAAACATCAAAAAGTAAGACGCTAAGGAAGGAAGCTATCATGGAAATCCGCCGGCCATATCGGAAAGCAATCCAAGTTACTCCAATAAGGTAAATCATAATTAAATTAACCGAAGACAAATGGAACAAAAACAGAGCCCAGTTAACTAGAGTACAAATAATAACAATGCCAATACCCCGCCCGAGATTTTTCCAAGAAAAGGGATTTAAAACAGGCGGCTTAAATTTAACCGGCTGCCCCTGGGTGTCCCCGCTCAACAAATACAGATCGATGTCCTGGCATTTACGGGCTAATTTGTCGAATATTGATCCGAAAATTAATTCTCTCAACTTTTGTTTTCCAGGCTTGCCGATAATTATCTTTGTTACATTCTTTGAGCGGGCATATGAGATTAGTGTCTCTGCGATGTCCTGGCCGCTAAGTGTTACAATTTGAGCGCCTAATCTTTCCGCAAAACTAAGCATCTCAGTTACCCTCCCCTTATCTTCCAAGCGCAACTCAGCCAGAGGCTCAACATATGCCACAATCCATTCTACTCCCACATCTAAAGCAATACGCTTACCGGCTCTAATTAATCCCAGCGCAGACGGACTTGGGCTAATACAGACCAAAAATCTATCTCTCACCTTCCAGACCTTTGAAACAGAGTGCTCCTTTTTATATGACATTAATTTAGTATCTACATTGCGTTCCGTGTAACGCAGGGCTAACTGACGCAAGGCAATTAAATTACCCGGCTGAAAAAAATGCTCTGTTGCCGCTTGAACTTGTTGGCCAAGATACACCTTTCCTTCCCGTAACCTCTTGAGAAGTTCTTCGGTAGGAAGATCCACCAACTCTATTTCATCTGCCTGTTCGATAAAGGTGTCAGATACCGTCTCACGCACTACGATCCCGGTCACCTGAGCAACGATATCATTTGCGCTTTCACAATGCTGCACATTTAAGGTAGTATATACATCAATACCCTGCTCGAGAAGCTCCTGAACATCTTGCCAACGTTTTGGATGACGGGAGCCGGAGGCATTGGTATGCGCCAATTCATCTACTAAGATAAGCCTTGGGCTTCTCTTAAGGCTGGCGTCAATATCAAATTCACGTAGTTGAACATTCTTATAAGAGATGATTTTAGGAGGGATTATTTCGAGGCCTTCCAAAAGCGCTTCGGTCTCAACGCGCTTATGAGTTTCTACATAGCCGACTGCGACATCAATTCCTTCTTTTTTTCGCAAGCGGGCTGCTTCAAGCATGGAATAGGTTTTACCGACACCCGCGACTGCTCCAAAGAAGATTTTAAGCTTGCCACGGTGGCTCTCTTCGGATTTAACCTTCGCTAAAATTGTATCAGGATCCGGTCTTTCCATAAGTTTAATTATACATCATAAAATATGTCCATGTTATTCATTTCTTATACTCATCTAATGCTAAATTTAATTCCAGCACATTTACAACCGGTTCTCCTATAATGCCAAATAAGCGCCCGGAAGTATGCTTGGCGATAAGAATCTTGATAGCATCTTGCGATAATTCCCTAATCCGTCCGATACGTTGCGCCTGATAATATGCTGCCGCCAAACTAATATGCGGATCCAGCCCGCTTGCCGAAGAAGTAACAAGATCCACTGGAATAGGATTTGTATTATCCGGGTCGGCTGTTTTCAACGCTTTAATCCGCCCGCTTACCTCATCAATCAAAGCGGGGTTAGTTGGACCTATATTAGAAGCTGAAGAACTTGACGCGTTATATTGAGGTGAGGTCGCTGAAAGACGGCCCCAAAAATACTTAGGATCATCAAATGCCTGGCCAATGAGAGATGAGCCAACCACTTTTCCGTTTCTATATATCAGGCTGCCATTGGCCTGCTTAGGCAATAGCACTTGCGCGATCCCCGTGATAAAAAGTGGATAGATAACTCCCGTAATAATCGTTAAGACTAAAAAAAACAAAAGCGCTGGTTTAATATATTCTTTGAACATTTTTCTTCTCCTTGGATATAAATCCACACCAAATCATCCGATAGACTTGGGTGTTATTTAACTAAGTGCAAAGCCACTAGCGCCATATCAATCAGTTTGATGCCTATAAAAGGGGCTATAATTCCGCCTACTCCATAAATCCACAGATTATCCCTTAATAGTTTACTTGCCGGCATCGGCTTATATGGTATGCCGCGCAAGGCAAGTGGAATTAAGGCTATAATAATAAGTGCATTAAATATAACTGCGGATAAAACAGCGCTTGCAGGTGTGGCAAGATGCATAATGTTGAGTGCGCCAAGCGCCGGATAAGTTCCTACGAATGCGGCAGGGATAATCGCAAAGTACTTTGATACATCATTAGCAATACTAAATGTAGTTAACGAACCTCTGGTCATAAGAAGCTGTTTTCCTATTTCAACAATTTCAATAAGTTTTGTAGGGTTGGAATCAAGATCGATCAGGTTTCCCGCTTCTTTAGCAGCCTGCGTTCCTGTATTCATAGCAACGGCAACATCTGCCTGCGCAAGAGCTGGCGCATCATTTGTTCCGTCTCCCGTCATAGCTACGAGCCTACCGCCGGATTGCATTTCACGGATGAGTTTAAGCTTGGTTTCAGGGGTGGCCTGAGCTAAAAAATCATCCATACCGGCCTCAGCGGAAATCGCCGCTGCAGTCAATGGGTTATCTCCTGTAATCATGATGGTTTTAATCCCCATACGGCGAAGCTCTGCAAAACGTTCTTTAATCCCGCCCTTTACAATATCTTTTAGCTGGATAACACCTAACACCCTTTTATGCTCCGCCACAACTAAAGGGGTACCACCGCCTTTAGATATTGATTGTATATTTAACTTTAGTTCTTCAGGAAAGAAACCATCCAATTGTTTTACATAATCTTCAATAGCATCGGCAGCCCCTTTTCGAATCTGCCTTCCATCTCCTAAATCCACTCCGCTCATCCGTGTCTGCGCCGTAAAAGGAATGAATCTTGCTTCCAGTTCATGAATATGGCGTTCTCTTATGCCGTATTTTTCTTTAGCCAATACCACTATGCTTCTTCCTTCCGGAGTCTCATCAGATAATGAAGCCAGTTGCGCGGCATCTGCTAATGATTCAACACTGACACCCTCAGCTGCAATAAAAGCTACGGCCTGCCTGTTGCCAAGCGTTATGGTTCCTGTCTTATCTAAAAGCAGGACATCAACGTCTCCCGCCGCTTCAACAGCACGGCCGCTTGTTGCAATAACGTTAGCCTGTATCATCCTATCCATGCCTGCAATACCTATAGCCGGAAGCAATCCTCCGATCGTAGTTGGTATAAGGCATACTAACAACGCCGCTAACACAGTTACCGTAATAGGCAATCCGTGTCCGGATGATACTACGCTATAAATTGAAAATGGCAAAAGTGTTACCGTGGCCAAAAGAAATATTATTGTAAATACCGCAAGTAGAATGCTGAGAGCAATCTCATTAGGTGTTTTTTGTCTTTTAGCGCCCTCAACCATGGCGATCATATGGTCCAAAAACGTTTCACCCGGATTTGAACTAATACGCACTACCAGCCAGTCTGAAAGCACTCTAGTGCCTCCGGTAACCGCACTGCGATCTCCGCCTGCCTCACGAATAACAGGGGCGCTTTCGCCTGTTATGGCGCTCTCATCAACAGAGGCTACCCCTTCAATGATCTCGCCATCCATAGGAATAGAGTCTCCTGCTTCAACTAAAACAATATCTTCTTTATGCAGCGTTGATGCGGATACTGTCTCATAAACAGAGCCATATTTAGGTTTGGAAAGCTTTTTTGCCGGAGTATCTTTGCGGGCTTTTCTTAGGCTCTCGGCCTGCGCTTTTCCGCGGCCCTCGGCCATGGCTTCGGAAAAATTCGCGAATATCAGTGTAAACCATAACCACAGGGTTATGGCCAGAATAAAACTGGCTGGCGCCTCTCCTTTGCTAAAAACTGCCTGAAACCATAATCCGCTGGTCAATAAGCTTACTACCAATACTACGAACATTACCGGATTTTTAATTTGATGCCTGGGATCTAATTTCTTTAACGAATCAATTATTGCCGGTCCAATAATAGACAGCTCAAATAAGGATTTCGATTTATGCGATTTGTTCATAGATACCTTTCTTGCTGAAGGCTTGTGTTCCCTCGCTTCGCTCGGGATTAATTCGCGCAGCAAGCGCGCACTTGCCACTCCTATATGGCAAGGTGCGGCACTGACTTGTTTTCTTTCTACGACAGATCATAAATTATGGCCTCATTAACATTAGATGTTCAACGATCGGCCCTAGGGCAAGCGCCGGAAAGAATGTAAGCGCTCCCACGATCAAAACAACCATTACTAAAAATACAATAAAAAGCGGGGTATGAGTTGGCAAAGTACCGGAACTTACCGGTACGATCTTCTTTTTAGAAAGTGAACCTGCTATGGCAAGTGTAGGAATAATAAGCCAATATCTGGAGAAAAACATAGCTAACCCTAAAGCGATATTATAAAAAAAGGTATTTGTGCCTAAACCGGCAAAGGCGCTGCCATTATTATTCCCTGCCGAAGTAAAAGCATAAAGAACTTCACTAAAACCATGGGCTCCAGAATTAAAAATGGCGGCTTTTGCTGTAGGCAAAACTACCGATATGGCTGTCCCTGTCAAAACGCACATATGCGGAATCAAAAGTATGAGCGCGGACATTTTCATCTCGTAAGCTTCAATCTTTTTCCCCAAATATTCAGGGGTCCGGCCGATCATAAGTCCGGCAATAAAAACAGCGACAATGACAAACGCAAGCATACCGTAAAGTCCGGAACCCACCCCTCCGAAGATAACTTCTCCTAATTGCATAAGCCACATCGCAATCAATCCACCCAGAGGCATATAAGAATCGTGCATTGAATTTACCGAACCATTAGAAGCCGCTGTTGTGGCTGTGGCCCAAATAGCGGAATTGACAATACCGAACCGTGCCTCTTTACCCTCCATGTTTCCGCCGGATTGAAAACTAGTTGCTTTTTGATCAATACCTAAAGAGGCCAATAAAGGATTACTTTTTTGTTCAAAATGTATGCTACCCCAAAGGCAGGGAATAAAAATAATCAGCATCGCCGCCAGTATCGCCCAACCCTGACGCTTATCTTTAACCATATAACCAAATGTATAACATAATGCAGCCGAAATCAGGAGTATAGCTAAAACCTCCAGTAAATTTGAGCATGGCGTAGGATTCTCAAGGGGGTGAGCTGAATTTACGTTAAAAAATCCACCTCCATTAGTTCCTAATTGTTTAATCGCCACCTGCGAAGCAGCCGGCCCCAAGGCAATCAACTGCTCAGAAACTATTTTTCCGTTGGTATCTTTTGTCGACTGAAGAATTGCGGCCTTTGCACTTGGCCTAAAAGTTTGAACCACGCCTTGCGATACCAAAACTAAAGATAGGATAATGGAAAGCGGCAATAAAATATAAAGTGTTGACCTGACTAAATCCACCCAGAAATTTCCGATAGTTTCTACTTGTCTATGGATAAACCCCCTGATAAAAGCAACAAGAACCGCCATGCCTGTGGCCGCCGATACAAAATTCTGTACTGTTAACCCCAACATCTGCGTAAAATAACTCAAAGTTGTCTCTCCCCCATAGCTTTGCCAGTTAGTGTTGGTAGCGAAACTGACAGCGGTATTAAACGAGAGATCTGCGCTTACTGCCGGCAAGACAAGCGGATTTAAAGGAAGATACATCTGAAGGCGCTGGATAGTATATACAACAACTATACCTATAATATTAAATAACATCGTCGCTACGGCATATGCCTTCCAGGACATCTGCTGTTCGGGCAGGATTCCTGTTAGGCGATAAATTAATCTCTCTAACCAAGCAAACCAAACATTTAAACCCGCGGGCTTGCCTTCATAAATACGCGCCATATAAATACCCAGCGGCTTAACCATTATCAGTAGCAAAATCAAGAAAATGATGGCTTGGATAAAATTATTTAAATTCATGAGAATATCTCCGGTTTAAGAAGAGCTATTAAGAGATAAATAAATAAAAGAATAAAAACTATCCCTCCAACACAATAAATAATTGTCATCGTAGCCCTCTGTTATTTATATTCATACCCGGTCGCATAGGATGATGAAACCGATGGAAACCATTAAAAGAAACAATGTAATTCCTGCGAATAACCAGTCCATGTCGCGCTCCTTTATCCCAAAATACCTAGTGAAGCATTAAAAGTCCAACTACCAGATATGTTATCAGCATGGCACACACACCGGTACCCAACCAATAGATCTTATCCTGCATTGCCAATACCCTCCCTCTTCAAGATTTGTTTTAACTCGTTCTTTATGTCTTGATAAAATTGGACATTCATTTCTTCATGCGTCTGGATTTTTCCAATAATTTCCAACAAGCTCTCTTCTTTTGTACCCACCTCAAGCTTATCCTCCGTATATATATGATATGGCACAACGGCCATACTCTTTCCGTAGCTTAGAAAAATAAATGCTACTAACAAAATAAACCTTGATAAAACATGCTTGTGTCGAATCATAGAAAGATTTTACAGCCAATATAAAAAAAACCTAGTCAATAATTCGTCAATATTCCCACCTGCGGCATGATTAAATTTGGTAAGGTTAGATTTCAGAAGAAAGACGATATCCGACGCCCGGTTCAGTGAGTATATAGACCGGCCTATCAGGGTTAGATTCTATCTTATTTCGTAAATTACTGATCGTTACTCTTAAAAGATGCGCAGCTTCTTCAAAATCTTCGTCTTTATTCCAAATCTCTTTTAATATCCGACCATGGGTCATGATCTTGCCGGCATTTAAGACAAGTACTTTCAGGAGATCATATTCTGTCGGCGTAAGATGGATCTCATGGCCTTTGATTTCTACGCTATGGCTTGATATATCAATCGAAAGCTTTCCTACCTTAAATACCGACCTTTCATTTTGAGGCAGAAGACGTCTCATCACCGCTCTCAGCCGCGCAAGCATCTCCCCTGCATTAAAAGGTTTTGTCAAATAGTCATCCGCGCCTGCGTCTAATGCGGCGATCTTGTCATCTTCATTTTCCCGAACTGACAAGATAATGATCGGAGTCTTGGCTCGCTTTCGAATTTGACGCGTAACCTCAATACCATCCATATCCGGCAGGCCAAGATCTAAAATAATGGCGTCTGGATGCGCAGAGACAGAACACTCCAAAGCCTCTTTGGCGTTTGTGGCCTCGTAAACATTATAACCATGAGAAATAAGCGTTGCCTTCAGAAAACGCCGGATCGTCTTTTCATCATCTACAATAAGAATGCGCATATCCTGGTTTGCCATCTATGCCCTTTTCGCTCCCAATGGTAATATTACAGTTAAAGTCGCTCCTTTGTCGGAATTATTTTCGGCAAAGATCCGGCCACCGTGTGCTTCTACAATACCCTTACAAATGGAAAGCCCCAGACCTGTACCTGTTACCTGGCGGGGTTTGACTGCTCGGTAAAATTTATCAAAAATACGCGTTATATCTTCCTCTGGAATCCCAAAACCCTGGTCTTTTACTTCAATCTTTATCTCGTTCTCCAGTAGTTTGGCCGTAATCTCAATTGGCGCCTCCTGATTAGAATATTTAACGGCGTTATCCACTAAATTCACGAAAACCCTCATCATAAGTGTAAAATCCATCGGAACTTCAGGCATGTTTTGAGGAACATCGATCCGCACATCTCTTTTCTCAAGTTTATCCTTTAATGCCTGTAACGAAGTGCCGATAACATCTCGCAAGTCGCAAAGCTTGGCGTTAATCTTCAGAGTCCCTGCTTCAACCCGGGTCATATCGAGAAGATTGCCTACGAGCCGATTTAAACTACCCGCATCTTCGTAGGCACTCTTTAAAAACTCTTTACGCATTTGGGCATCAAGTGAAGATGAATCCTGCAAAAGGCTACTTAAAGCTCCTATAATAGACACAAGGGGTGTCCTAAGATCATGAGAGATAGAGTTTAAAAGCGCTGCCTGTAACTTTTCTGTTTCGCGGACAAGTTCCATCTGGCGGGATATCTCAAATAACTTAATACGCTGGATTGCGACTGCTGCTTGACTTACCAATGCGTTTAACAGGCTGTTTTCTCTAGAATCGAGGCTTTCCTGGCCTTCTTTGAAAAGAACTCCTAAAACTCCAAAAACTCCTTGTGAGGTTTTAAGCGGAAGATAATACGCTTTTGCGGCCGGTAAAATGTCGGTACCCCATCCGGCTTCTTTTTCATTTTCGAAAACCCATGCCGCAATCGTTATTTCGTGTTCTTCTATTGGAAATTCAGAACTAAAACTGCTTGGCTCAATGGCGGAACCTACAGACAAAAAAATAGCGGTATGACAGTTAAATATTTGCTCTACATTCGTTCGAATAATGCGCAACGCATCCCCTAAAGAATCGGATACTGCCAAATCTTTGCTCAACTGATAAAGCATAGTAACTTGCGCTTCCTTTTCCCGCGCCTTAATCGCCTGCTGTCTTGTCTTTGATGCGAGAGCACTAATCACTAATCCGACAATCAAAAATCCAATAAAGGTAAAAATATATTGAAAGTCAGAAACCACAAAAGTTAAATAAGGAGGAACGAGAAAATAATCAAACGCTAAAACGCTTAAAAAAGATACCATCACAGCTGGTCCTCGCCCCCACCAGACAGCAGTCAGCACAACAATTAGCAGATAAAAAATAACTATATTTGTTGGAGCAATTGTCTTTCTAACAAGTACACCAAAAAAAGTCACAATAATGACAAATGCTATACTCGCCAAGTATAGATAGATTTTATTTTTTATGGGTAACATCGATTTCATCATTACAAAAATCCATATTAACTTCTACTACATCCAACAACAAAAAACCAGAGAACGCTTTCCCTGGTGTGTTCTCTCTAAAATTGGCCTACGAGGTTAGCTGTCGGGCTCGGGTCGAGTAACCCTAATCTGATACTACTAGATATTCGCCCCAAGATCATCGAACGATCGGATTCCTGGGTTCCCCGCTATTTTTTTAGTCTTAAATAAACACCTAAAAAAAGATTAAGCTTATTAAAAACAAATTTAGCACAATCAACCTTCTTGTCAAGTTTAATCTCTTGCTTTCATCAAGCCACTATTTGGCAGGAGTAAATTGCGCTAATTCATAAATACTGAGTGACTTCTCGATTTCTTCCGCTTCAAAATATTTCTTTGAAGAAACTCCTCATTCTTTTCCAGGAACGCACATCTGCTTCTTTGTTATACGCGACTCCTTTAGAAGGATCATTCCCCGAAGCAGGATTAGTAAAACTATGCACGGCGTTACCATACATATCCAGCTCCCAATCTACTTTTGCGTTGCGCATTTCATTTTCAAAAACAAGAACCTGCTCTGCGGTAACATAATGGTCGTCAGCGCCGTGTAAAACAAGGACTTTGGCTTTGATATTTTTCGCGTCTTCCGGGTGAGGCGTATCAAGATTTCCATGAAAACTCACTACACCTTTTAAATCTGCTCCGCTGCGCGCCATTTCAAGAACTACACCTCCGCCAAAACAATAGCCCATCGCAGCTATCCTTTGCGCATCAACAAAAGGTAATCTTTTAACCTCTTCAAGGCCAGCCAATGCCCGGCTGCGCATTAATTTCCGGTCTTGCCGGTAAATAGAAGCTTGCTTTGCCGCATCTTCGGCATTTGTCGGCCTAATACCTTTGCCATAGATATCGATAGCAAAAGCAACATACCCTAAGCCGGCTAGCTGTTCCGCCCGCTGTTTTACATAAGGACCAAGTCCGGTCCATTCATGCACAATTATCACCGCGGGGGCCTTCTCTTTAAGCGTATCATCGTAAGCAAGATAACCTTCAAGCACCGTGTCTGCCTGTTTATACTCAACAGTTTGAGTTTTAAGCGCAGCGTAAGCGCATTGGTGTGTAACAAATGGTAACGAAACCGCAAACATAAAAAGCAAACCTTTCATATTACCCCCCTGCTCCTAAAGCTTTACCTTGATTTCCTTTTTTAATTTCCCGCTTATACTGCAATAACCTTCAACGGAAATAATATCACCATCTTTGGCGTCGGGAATAAGATACTTGACTGTCTGGCTTTCGTTATTATCCTCTCTTGAAATAGTATGCTCAATAATTTCATTGCCATTTAACCCTACATCAACCTTTTTAATATAATGATTAAGCGGATTGCTCGTATTGTGGATAATGACCGCCTGGAGCATTTTCGTATTCGGATCGAAGGTAATCTTAATATCAGAAGGCGGATGCGCATAAACGGTTGAGATAGTTAAGAAAAAAATAAAAATAATTAAAAACGCCGTGACTTTCTTCATTTAACGCCTCCTTTTTAGAATTTTATACTTCTTATAATTTCCTTTAAGGTATCAGCGGAATGCTTAAGTTCCACTTGCTCATTATCCGATAAATCAATATGTAAATGCCTCTCCACTCCATTTCTGTTGACCAAAGAAGGAATGCTTAAACATACATCATTAATCCCACAGTAGCCGTTGATTAAAGTAGATACGGGAAGAATAGAGTTTTCATCCCTCAATATTGCACCGGTAATGCGTACCAAAGCCAAAGCAACGGCATAATAGGTTGCTCCTTTGGCTTCGATAATTTTATAAGCAGCATTCTTAACTTCTTCAAAAATCCCGGCCAATTCATGTTTACTATCGCATTCCTTGTTACAAACCGGACAGTATTTGTTCAAAACCATACCTCCTATATTGGTATTACTCCAAACAGGAAGTTCTGTATCGCCATGCTCTCCGATAATATAAGCGTGGACGTTTCGGGTATCTACTTTGCAATGTTCGCTTATTAAATAACGGAACCTTGAGGTATCCAAAACCGTGCCGGAACCTAAAACTTTATTTGTCGGAAGCCCGGATATTCTTAAGCTAACGTACGTAAGCACATCTACGGGGTTAGTAACAATTACGAGAATGGCGCCAGCCGCATATTTTATTACTTGAGGGATAATCTGTTTAAAAATATCAGTGTTTGCTTTGGCCAAATCAATCCTTGTTTCTCCGGGTTTCTGATTTGCTCCCGCGGTTATCACTACAATGTCTGCATCTTTACAGCCAACAAATCCCGAAGCGTATATTTTTACAGGCTGGACAAAGCTTCCACCGTGATTTAAATCCATGCATTCGCCTTGGGCAAGTTTTTCATTCTTATCAATAATAACGATTTCCCTGGCTAATCCACTCTGCATCAATGCAAAAGCAAAAGAACTGCCAACATTCCCAGCTCCTACTATGGATACTTTTGGTTTCAGAGATTTCACGTCTTCTCCCTTATTTAATTTAAATAAACTTCTTTAAGAGTTCGCTTATTTTTATGTCTTTATCCATAACCACTTTTGCTTTATCCTCCAGGAACCTCTCTTCAAAACTAGGTAGATCTTTCTTATAGAATACGCCAAGCGCAATCGCTGCTTCTTGATTGTAATCCCATTCCCTTATCTTGCCTAAAGCCTGATGATAATTTCCTGCGTCATGATCCTTTAATTCATAAACGTGTTTATCATAATATTCATACATATTAAAATAAGTTACGCAAACCTGCAAGATATCCACCAACGAAAATCCTTTATGCATTATCGCTTCTTTAATGATTTTCTTAAGTAATTCAATGCCATGAGTAGTCCCCCGCGCTAAATATGTCGCCCCGCTTGCCAGCATTAATTCTAAAGGATTTATCGGTGCCTCTTTAGTGCCACCCGGCGTAGAGCGGCCGCGGAAACCCAATGGTGAAGTAGGTGTGTACTGACCCGTAGTTAAACCATACACGCGGTTATTATGGATAATCATGGTGATATCTATATTACGCTTAGCTGCGAATATCAAATGCTCAAGACCTTCGCCATAAGCATCCCCGTCTCCTGCAAAAGCGATTACTTTCAACTGAGGGTTTGCCAACTTTATGGCTTCTGCTGCCGGCACAGATCTACCGTGTAAAGAATAAAAACTATTAAGGTTAATATAGTCCGTTATTTTACCGTGGCAACCAATACCAGAAACTAAAACTATGTTTTCTAAAGGTAGCCCTTCGGAATGCAATTCAGTTAAGACGGCTTTTATGGCATTTAGAATTGCGAAATTTCCGCAACCCGGACACCAGGTATTCTGCGTATAAGTACCTAATCCTGCCTGGTTCATTTTATAACCCCCTGCCTGCCGGCAGGCAGGCCTTGACCTTCTCTTCCAACTCTTCAAGAAAAAATGGCCTGCCATCGTATTTAGATATTGCAGCATCTACATTAAAACCATAACCTTTTATAAGTTTTCTTAACTGTCCGGTGGCATTGCCCTCTACACAAATAAGCTTTTTAACTCCAGACAAATTCTCTTTAAACTGTTTGACCGGAAACGGATTGAGCACAATCGGCTGGATCACTTTCAACCCCAATCTTTGACCAACCTCAATACAAACCCCTTTATTAGAACCCCAGCAAAGGAGCGCAACTTCAGGATTCTCACCTTCGTACACATTTACAGTCTTGATATTCTCCAAATCTTCTGCTAAAAATCTTTCTTTACGTAAACGCTTCTCTTGCATCAAAGTTGCCTGCTTAGAATCCTCTGTAGTTATGCCAAATTCATCATGCTCATAACTGTTTACTTTAATTATGGCATCCTTAACAGGAGGAAAAGCCAAAGGAGAAACACCATTTTCCGTAACCAGATATCTTTTATAAGCAGATTTTCCGTCCCAAAAAACAGGTGGCCCTTCTTTTATCTCCCCCGCAGTGTTTAAATCAAAGTTAAAAACACCTTCACCTAAATTCTTATCCGTGAGAATAATACTAGGTATCTGATATTTCCAGCTCATATTCATACTCACTGCCGACCAATAATAAGCTTCCTCGGCATCGCCTGGCGCTACAATAAAACGCGCAAATTCTCCCTGCCCGGCATTTAGAGCAAAATGCAGCTCTGTCTGCGCCGAATATGTGGGAAGGCCGGTTGAAGGTCCTGGCCGTTGGCCTAAAATAATAACTACAGGCAACTCCGCCATCCCGGAAAAACTCAAACCTTCAGTCATAAGGCAGAATCCTCCTCCTGAAGTACCCACGGCCGTTTTTTTGCCTAAATACGAAAATCCCAAAGCCATAAGTATTACCCCAATTTCGCTCTCCGGATGAATTACATTTAAAGAAAAATCACCCGCGATCTCGGCAAGAAAATGCAAAACGGGAGAAGTGGGTGTCATGGGATAGGAAATATATGTATTGAGGCCGCCCTTAATTAATCCCAGTGCGATTGCCTGGTTTCCAGTAAGCAAAGGCAGGATCTCCTGCTGTAAAGGCTCAATCTTTATCAATTCTTTTGCTTCATTAAATCCGCGCTGCGCAACTTTTAGATTTAAATCTATATCCTTAGCAAACTCTTTTTTAAGAACTTCTGCCAGAATATCAAAGTTTACGCCTAAAGCTTTTGTCAATGCCCCGACAATGCAGGTATTACGCATTATTTCAGGAGCATCATCTTCTTTGAGAAGTTTTTCCAGGGGAATACCTAATCCACACCCTTCTACAACTCCCGGCTTTAGCTGTTCTGAATCAAAAATAAGAAAACAATCTTTCTTCAATCGTTTTCTATGGAGATCCACCGCTTCCTGATTTAAAGCTAAAACAAGATCTACTTTATCCTGATGAGTGGCGATTCTATTTTTTGATGCGCGAATAATAGAAAAGGTATGGCCGCCCCTGATAAGAGAAGGATAATCCCGGTAAATATAAACACGATAACCTAAGCGATTTAAAAGCCGCCCGATAACCGAACCTGATTTGTCTATACCAAAACCCGCTTTCCCGCCGATAAGTACGGAAAAATCATCCATGGTAGTTTTCAGCCTCGTGTATAGCCAAGGTTTTATCTTGTATATAAATACCGCAATAATGAGAAACTTCTTTTAAGGTATTAATTTTATTCTTTACCAGCAATTTTATAAATTCACTTCTCCCGCTTATCTCTTCTAAGACGCCCTTCCCTGAGATTCCACTGACCTGGCCAAGCCTATCCCTATAAACGCTTGTAGGTGAAATTTCATCAAAAGCACCTGAGATTAAATTAAATTTCCACACACTAGAAAGAAGGATTGTCTTCTGTTCCAGCCCCGCGGTTTCAGAGATCTCACCAACAAAACGGTATGGATGCTCGTGGTTTTTGCCCTTCCCCATCACGATAATCACATCAATTAACTTCAATAGTGGAGGTTCGACATTCATCGGGTTACTCTCCAGGCGCAATACCGCTTCACTCACCGTGCTGGCGTGAATAGTAGCCATGCAATACTTGCCAATGTTCATAGCAGTGACCATATCCTGCGCCTCCTCGCCGCGCACTTCCCCAACTAAAATGCGTTCCGGACGCATCCTTAAACTGTTCTTAACCAGATCCGCCAGCGATAAATCTTCATCGCTCTCAAGCCGTGATACATTACCGATCCAATCGGTAATCAACTCCAACACATCTTCGATCACCACGATATGGTGATCCTCCGGTATAAAACTCAGCAAGGCGTTCATCAGGGTGGTTTTACCGCATCCCGGTCCGCCTGAAATTAAAATGTTCGCCGGACGTGAGCCTAACCCTTCAACATAGAGCCACAATAAAGCAGCCATCTCCGTGTTAAGGGTTTTATTTCCAATTAAATCTACTATACTCAATGGCTTACTTTTTATCTTTGTAATGGTTAACTCCGGGCCAAAAGGAGAATACACAATATTGGCCCTCCCTCGCATACCCGGTAAATCAACATTATTTATCTTCTTTAGCACTTTTTTACCGGAAAAAACTAAAATTTTCTTAACAAGCAGGTTTACCTCTTCAAGGCTGGCAAATAGCCTTCCCACCTCCTTGAGCCCTTCTTTTGTGTGATGTATATATACCGAGCTTATACCGTTAATAATAATATCCTCAACATTTGAATCATTAAGTAAATTTTCGATTGCGCCGAAACTATAAAATTCTCTAAAAAACTCCTCTCTTGTAGCCGCGTCACTAAAATACTTCTTTTCACATTCGGATTCTAATTCCCCCGTGGAAACGCAAAATTCTTGGAATGCACTTAGAAGCGTACGCTCCTTTGCCTCTGAAGACTGCGAAAGGCTGACACGTCCATCTATTTTATCTAAGACTTTATCTTCCAATTCCCTACTCGCAGCATCCATATTAAAACACCTCTCTGCTATAAATTCAGCAAACTCCCGGGCTCACCATCTCTCATCTTTTTACTCTCCTATGCTATCAATAATTCTTGCCATTGTAAAATCATTTTCAGTTAAACCCCCGGCGGCATGCGTAGTAAGGGTAACCTTTAGCTTATTATAAATTAAAGAAAATTCAGGATGGTGGGCCTGTTCTTCGGCGATAACAGAAACCAAGTCGAGAAAATATTTTGCTTCTACAAAATCTTTGAACTTAAATTCTTTTACTATTTTGCCGCCCTTGGGGTCATCAATCAACTGCCAGACAGGTAATTGCGCAGTTAATTCTTTTATCTTTTCTTTAGGCAACGCAGATGCTCCGCTCTCGCAGGGTTTACATTTTGCAGGCGATCCCTCTTTAATCGCAGCTGCCGGGATGCTTACAATCTTATCTAAGTTTTTTAAAGCATCTTCGTAATTCGGCGCACTGGTTAGTTCTTCCACAATCTGTATATAACGCACGATATTATTTTTATCTAAAATAAAAATGCTCCTGGCTAATAAATTCAGCTCCTTGATAAGCAGGCCGTAATTTATACCAAAAGATGTGTATTTATAATCTGAGAAAATACCAATATGATTGATATCGTTTTCATGGCAAAACCTCGTCTGCGCAAACGGCAAATCCTTGCTGATACCCAAAACTGCCAAATCAGGAGAAAACGAAACAGCTTTTTTATTAAACTCCTTGATCTGCAGGTCGCATACAGGCGTATCCAAAGAGGGGAAAGTAGTAATTAACTTAGTCTTGGAATTGAAATCAGGAAGCGTAGCCTCTTTTAAATCTGCTGCAACAACCCTAAAATCCGGGGCGCTATCCCCTATTTTGATGTTTCGGCCAACCAGAGTCATGGGATTTCCCTTAAATTTTATAGTTTTAGGCATAAAATAATCTCCTTCTGATCAAGCTCTTGCTCATAAAGAATAATCTTTTTCATGCTTTTACGCTTTTAAAAAGTTTATTATCTTTTTACAAAAAACAGGCAGATCATAAGGATTACGGGAGGTAATCAAATTACCATCCACCACAACCTCCCGATCTAAATATTTTGCCCCTGCGTTTATCAGATCATCTTTTATGGCAACAAAACAAGTAGCATTTTTGTCTTTTAATACTCCTGCGGAAACCAAAACCCAGCCAGCATGGCAAATCGCAGCTACAAGCTTGCCTTTTTCATGCATTTTTCGCACAAAACCAAGGATATCCTGGTCCCTCCTTAAAATATCAGGAGCGTATCCTCCGGGAATAATTACGCCCTCAAAGTCATTTACCCGCGCCTTCTTTATTGAAAGCTCTGCTTCTGCAGGATACCCTTCTTTACTCAAATATTCTTTCTTCTTATCTGGCCCCACAAATACAGTTTCAATCCCTTCTTCCCTTAAACGCAGGTATGGATACCAAGCCTCTAATACCTGATAATGATCCTCAATTAAAACCGCTACCCTCATAATCTGCCTCCATGTTTATTACAAATCTATTCGGTAATCTTGATCGCTTCTACCGGGCAATCTTGCGCCGCTCTTGCGCAAGAATCCTTAAGCTGGACAGGAACCGGGTCTAGATAAGCAACGGCTTTATCAGTCTCCATTTTAAAGACTTCCGGGCAGGTCTGAACACATAAACTACAACCAATGCAAATATCCGGGTCCACAAATGCTTTCATGCTTTGCTTCCTTTCGTTATAAGTTATTATTCTACGGTTATTTCTTTAGCGCTCTGTCATAAACCGTGGATGTTGCAATATGAAGTCGCTAAAATAACCCCTGCTTTATCGGTCTTGAAAGAAAAATCTATCTCCGGCCGCATCAATTACCGGAACATGCTTTTCTTTTTTCCAATCCGCTGCCTGAAATAAATCTTTTATGTCAGCCATTCTTTCTCCACATTTGTAGATTGTAAATCCTACTTACCAAGTAAAGTAGATAATTCTGCAACATGCTCCTGTTCATCCACTATCACATGGCGGATCTCATGCTCTAAGGTTTCAAATTCATATTGCAGCTCATTTTTGTTATCGCATACCTTTTGATAAATCTTTTTATAGAAATCAATGGTATCTTTTTCACCCTTCAAATTTACCTCGAGAATATCTTCGGTTTTAGAGGCACGATGGGTCTCCGCAATATCCATAGTTGGTTCTGCGTCAAGATAGTTACCGATGAGATTGCGGAATTGCCCCTCATGCTTTGCTTCATCTGAGGCAATCTCTTTAAGGCGCTCAATTATCTTTTCAGAGTTTAATCCCTTGATCATTTCCGCATGTGCTAAATACTGGATTCTTGCTGCGTGTTCAAGTTTTAATGCTGAATTTAATAATTCCACCAATTCTTTTTTTATATTTTCCATTTTCTTCTTCCTTTCTTACCTGTTTAGTTGATAAATTTACCTATAACTTCACAAACCCGCTTTTTGCGGCCAATACACCTCCATTTTTAAGAATTGCTCTTTTCGCTTTCCCACTTTTTTAGAATATTTTTGTACGTCTCATGGATAAAATTCCGGTCAAAAATACGAAAATCCCGGGTCATTTTATTTTGTTCTTGTTTGTTAAGATACGCCATCACAGGGAGAAAAAAGATTTTGTCTTCTTTACCAATATGCTGCGAGTAAAGCTGTACAAGGGCATGCATGCTGTCGGAAATATCCTTAAGTGCGTTATTGTCACCATGGCCATACCTATCTCTTAACTCAATAAGTCCAGCTACCATCCCTCTGCTTGCAATATGCTCTTGCAATAACTCTTTTATCATTTCTTTATGTTTACCCGAAAGAGATTTTTGTTCAAGCACGTTAAAAAGAATATCTTCTTCTTTACCATGATGGCACTTATCCGCGTAAATCTTTAGAAAATCTAATGCCGCAGACAAAAAATCCAAATCTACCTTGTTTTCTTCGGTTATCTTCTTAAGCTCTAAACTCATCAAGTTAATCATGCGCTCGATAATCCGGTGCTCAATCATCAAAAACCCTACGGGCAACATGCGAATCTCCTTTATTTAATTTATTATACCCGGAATATTAAATTCGGCTATTGGGGTAAACCACTTTGAATCGACTTTATTCCACCTGCGAAGATGGCACCCTGCTGATTGAGCGTAGCGGAGAAAAAAGACTGATGAAGTTTCCAAAACTATTTTTTCTTGCTTGTTTTATTTTTCGTCTTATTTATCATGGGCTGGTTACAGCACCAGACGGTACTTTCTGCGCAAGGCGCAGGCATCCACAACAATCTCTCTTCCGCACGGCTCGCACGCCAAGCGTTGACCTTTTTTTAATTTTGCCATTTCAATCACCTACTTTTTCGTATTCTGCCAAAGCCTCCTCAATCTCCGCTATCACATCCAAAGGCCGAAATGGCTTAGTTAGGCATCTTTTAATACCGCACATATTCAACAACGGTTTATAATCATCTTTATAGAATGCCGACATCGCAATAATCGGAACCTTTTCCAATTCTGAAAAATATTTCAATTCACTCGCTAACTGGAACCCGCTTTTTTTGGGCATCTTAAGATCAAGCAAAATAACCACCGGATTTGTTTCTTTTGCGACGGCTATAGCAACATCTGCGTCATTTGCCGCCACCAAATCATAGCCGCTTAATTTCAGCATTTCTCCCAATTCTTCCAGAAATTCTTTGTCATCGTCAATAACCATTATCTTTTTCATCACTACCTCATTTTATTCCGACAAAACAATTGTCTAAACCGGGTATCCTTCTGCCGCCTTATTTAATAGGTTTTCGATCTCCGTGATCTTTCTTTTTTTGCGTGATCTGCCCAATTGTTCCTAAGAGGCTTAATTTTAGTTGATATTTTTTGAATTGCAAATTGGCTATGTCTACTTTTTACTGATTTTTTTCTACCTGAATTCCAGATGTAAGAGGATTTGTGGCGGTTTAAGTATAACTAAGTTACAGACGGGATAGTGCTTCAAGTTTTCCCAAAACATCTTTTATTTCAAAGGGCTTTTCAATTATGCCGGAAACAAGGTGGGAAACATTTTGTTCTTCTATTGTTTTATTAATAAACGGCCTGCCGGAAACAATAAGCGCAGAACACTGCGGATTCTTCTTTTTTATTTCCCTTAACAATTCTATACCCGTTAAACGGGACATCTTATAATCCAAAATACAGATGTCGTAAGTGTTATTCTTAATCAACTTCTCACCTTCTACTTCATCAGATGTATTATCAACAAAATAACCCTCATCGCGTAGCATCTCCGCGATTTCTTCACACAACTGCATGTCATCATCTATTAAAAGTATTTTCTTAGGCATTTGGGTTATGTTTTATGGGAAGGATTACAGTTACAGTCGTTCCTTTTCCTTTTTGGCTCTCCAGATTGATTGATCCACCGTGCAGTTTTGCTACCTGCTGCGCTACTGTTAGGCCTAATCCAGTTCCCTTAGCCTTGGTGCTGAAAAAAGGCTGAAAGATTCTTTCTAAATTATCTTTATCAATTCCTGCGCCGTTATCCTTAACAGCAATCTTGACATTCTGATCATCTACCTCAGCTTTTATCTCGATTTGGCCGTTTTCTTCTCCCACGGCATCAAAAGAATTATTCAAAAGATTGGCGAATATTTCTCTAACCTGCACCGCATCTGCTTCTACAAGCAGGTCTTTAATCGAGCTGTCTTTTCTTGCGATAGAAACTTTGTATTCAGGGAAACGGGCTTTCACATCTCTTATACAAGCGCTAAAAATATTATGTATATTAATAGGAGCGCAATGTGGAACCCTGATTTTAGAATAGAATAAAAGGTTATCTATAATATTCTCGCTTTCGTGCAATTTAATCTCTATATTAGAAAAGTGTTTATCTAACATAGGATTTTGTGCCTTTCTCTGCGCGTTGTAAGAAGCCATTTTTATGGCTGCAAGCGGATTACGCAGTTCATGAGCTACGGTAGCAGCCAATGTCCCGATATCCGAAAGCCGCTTTGCCTGTTCTAATTCCAATTGTACATTGATCAATTCGCGGGTTTTTTCACTCACAAGTTTCTCAAATGTTTCTTTATCGCGCATTAAAACTTCTTCTGCCTGTTTGCGGGTAGTAATATTATTCATAGACAAAATAGCATGGCGCCTGCCGTCTAAAATAATAGGTTCCACATTAACCTCAAACCATAAATTCATGTTCTTACCGCTTAACAAAAGATTTGCCTGAATTTCAACATTATGAGCAGGCTCCCCGGTACGCAAAACACGCTCAAAGGTATTACGAATAAGACAATTTGAGCAATAAGGAGTGTGTCCGCATCCGGCCGGATCATTTAAAGCATGCACACAGCCCATGATATTCCCCGGCTGCCTGTTTTGCGACAAAGAAATATCCTTACCTAGCCATAAAGAAACAGTATTATTGACCTTACTGACAACTCCTTCTTCATCTATTAAAAGTAAACCGATATTTACTACGTCAAAAATCTTCCGGAGATTTTCCCTTTCTTTACCCAGCGCCTCTTCGGCTGCTTTACGCTCAGTAATATCCGAAACTGTCCCAAAACCACCGGTCGCTTTCCCCTGATGATCAAATTCAAATTCTGCTTTTTGGCGAACCCACTTAACCTGGCCATTAGCTAAAATTCGATGCTCAACATCAAAGGGCCCACCCTTAAGAGCTTCATTCCATTTTTGATCCACGTAATCGCGTTCTTCGGGATGGACAAACGTTAGGAATGTTTCATAGGTCAATGGCGTTTCTCTGGATATTGCGAATATCCGATAGGCTTCATCAGACCAAACTAATTCGTTGCGCAAAAGATTTAACCGCCAGCTCCCGGTCGACGCTACAAGCTGTGCGCGATTTAAATCTAGTTGGATTTCATATAAGTCCGCGGCGCTTTCGGCTAATGCTGCAGTACGTTCTGCTACTCTCTGTTCCAACGTTTCGTTAAGTTGATTAAGCGCTAATTCCGCCTGTTTACGCGCGGTAATATCAATCCCCATTTCAAGAATCATGCGCGAGCCATCTGCATCAATAAAAGGGAAGTCATAAATGTCATAATTGCGGCCATCTGGACCAAGCCATTCCCAATGGTGGGGCACGTTGGTCTTCATAACTTTATAAGTTTCGCAATTATCGCAGGGTGCGTTAAGTTTAAACAAATATTCGTAACAACGCCTTCCGCCTGATTCACCAAAACGTTCGCGGAAGAATTTATTGGCAAAAGACACGTGGTAATCCTCTGAGAGCAAAATAACGTAAACCGGCAGCGCTTCAAGAACTCCATATAGCCTATTACGCTCAGCTATTGTCGCAGCAGTAGACACCTTCAAATCCAGAGTCATTTTATCAAATGCTGCGGAAAGCTGGCCTATTTCATCTTTGTTGTCTATTGCTACTTTATAGTCTAAGTTTCCGCTTCCCACTACCTGAACCCCTTTTGATAACTTTCTTATTGGCTCGGAAATGGAACTGGCAATAGAAAACGCTATCATGCCGCAGAAAATGACAACAACTAGAAAAACAACAATTATTAGCCTTCTTAAGTTAATTACTTCGGCAAAGGCCTCTTCGGTATCTATCTTAGCCACTATCCCCCAATTCAGAGAAGGAATATTCCTCCACGCCGCAATAACACCTCTACCCCGGTAATCAATCGCCTGTCCGCTTCCACTCTTACCCTGCGCGGCCCTTTGAATAGGGATACCTATCTTTTCTCCTATATTTATCTTTCTATTAAACCCTGATTGCGATTTATGCCTTAGAGGATTAAGATAAATTATCTGATCACCAACTTTCCTGCCCAAAATAATTTCTCCTGTATTGCCTAAACCCGTCGTATCTTGTATAAGCCTATACATCGGAGCCATATCCGCTTCTAAGGCGATAACCCCGATAAAACCAGCATTAATATCAAAAGCCGGAGCAGTAACTAATATTACTGATTTATTATGATCGTTTTTGTCAAATAAAATATCCGAAAAATAAATTTTGTCTTTCCCTGTTAAAAAAGCCTTCTGTCCAGGACCAGCAAACGTATTCAAAAAATAGTTTTCGTAATGACCGGGATTACTGGAGTAAACAATTTTTCCTTCAGGGTTAAACAGGATAATATCAGATAACCCAAGAATAGACATATCTTTACTCAACGTCCCATCGAGCATGCTCTTAGCGAAAACAAACTCCTGGTTAGCCGGTTCAGCGGCAAATCGAATCAATATCGGAAGATTTTTCCTGACAACGTACTTATTCTGGATTATTTGTGCATCAGTTTTTAAAGTAGAAAAGTAATCTTCAATCTTTTCCGCCTTGAAAGCTGCGGTATTTTTCAGCTGTGAAACCCGCAGGGATTCCAAGGAATTCTCGTATTCTTTAAAAGTCAAAACGCTGATCAAAAATAAGGGTATTGAGGAGATTGCCAGTAATAAAATGGCGAGCTTGAATCTTATGGACATAGGAGACCAATTCCCTTCATTTTCTAATTTTTGAGCCTTTTGTCACTCTGGATTTCTTTCGGTATTCGGTGGGGGTAAATTTAACAAAACGTTTGAATTGCCGTATAAAAGACTCAGCGTTCTCATAACCAAGCTTATCGGAAATCTGGTTAATATTATAGCCTGTTTTCTCAAGTAGTTTTTTGGACTGCTCTATCTTTACCCTGATCCGAAACTGGCTAAAACTGATATGGCAATGCTCTTTAAAAACCCGACTTAGGTATTTCGGAGACAGGCAAACCGCCTGCGCAGCATCATTTAACCCGATCTTTTTAAAACAATTCCTCTCAATAAAAAGCTTTACTTTATTTATTTTACTATTTATATCCGTGGCGCCTGTATCAGGTCCTGAGATTTTCTTATTCATTACCCTCTCAACCATTTCTTCGAGTTTTCTAAGGTCGGGAGGCTTCTCAATATAACCATCTGCCCTGCCTTCCAATGCCTCAATGGCCACTTCTTTTGAACTATGCCCGGTAAGGATAATAATGTCAAGATCAGGTTCCGTCTTTTTTATCTCTTTTAATACGTCTGTTCCGTCTGCTCCAGGCATCATCACATCCATAAGCACGAGGCCGATTTCATTTGCCCGCTTGAGGATATTGATCGCTTCCATCCCGTTTGCAGCCTCAATAACCTCATACTCATGCAGAAAATCGCGCAACTCTTCTCTGAATTCACGATCATCATCAACTATTAAAATTTTCTCTGCCATTTTGATCTGTAATTATTGTTAAGGTAAGTGAGATGACTTTTAAGAATATTTTACTGGCTTTTTGTAAGGAAGGCAATGACTTTTTTCTACCAAATAGCTGCTGATCTACTCAAATTCAGGAACGTAATAAATAGTGCCTGGAAGCAATGTCTGCTGAACCGGAAATTTTTGAAGACAATATATGCTTTACCTTATCCTGCCATGTTTTACCTACAGGGGAACTGCGCCCCAAACCAAAACCCATGCCATAAAGCCGGGCGAACATTTCATCCGGGACCAGCCATTCTTCATCAGTAGTATCAGACGCCCCTTCCGAAGGCATACGAACTAAATTTGAACGCACAATTGTCAAAAACTTTCCGTCAGGTAATAAATAACCCAAGTCAACGCAAAATGATTCTCCTGGTGCGGAGGTTTCAATGTAGCAGTTATTGGTGTATTCGTTTATTGAAACATCAAATGAACTGCGGGCATTTGTACCATCGAAACTAATGTTTGTGATATCGTAAACCCTAAGCACTATCTTTGCGCTGTAAAATTTATCTCCCAATTGTTTTTTCAACCCGTCAAAAGTATTTTGCGCTATTTCCCAATATGTATAAATCCATCGCGGATCGCGCACCAAAACAATTATTTTATCCTGCCCATATTCTTTCGGCAAATCGAGAGGCATTTGCCGCAAGGAAATCCGGGTTGCTACCGATGACTCAGTACCTGAATCAGAAAGATGCCTAATTTGCCAAACAGGTTTTGGCAAAAAAACTTTTTTCTTCCGGGAGCTGCCAGAGACCATTTTTGCCTTTGCCTTAGGCCTAAAAGATGCTTTCTTTTTTAAAGCTTTAATTTTTTTTATAATGGTTTTATTTTTGAGCATTATTTATAAGAAGAGCAATTCTTCCAAATTTATTCAGCACAAAACTCCTCAATGCACGGATATCTCTTTCATTTAAAAAATCCAGTTTATGGTATACAACATTTAATCCTTCCCTGCGCAATTTATCCATAGCAACCTCGCCTCTTGCGCGATCCGGGCTTATTTGATAACCAAGCATCCCGAGTTTACGGCTAACCTCAAAACCTATTCCACGATCACTACCGGTAATTAAAGCAACTCTTCTTATCTGCAATCTTCTTGGATTGGTGATGCCAGATGATACGGACAGGGCCATTTTACCTTTTCCTTCAATTCCACCGCAGCATGTAAAGGCCAATAAGGATCACGCAAAAACTGCCGTCCAATTACAATAACACTGGCCTGGTTATTAACCAGGATAGTTTCCGCTTGTAAGGCTTGAGTAATAATACCAACAGCCCCAGTCATAATATCAGCTTCCTTATGAATACGCTCGGAAAGAAACACCTGATATCCCGGGCCTACGGGTATTTTGGCGCTAGGAACCATAGCGCCTGAGGAACAATCTACGAGATCAACCCCTTCTTTTTTTAGAATAACGGAAAACTTTACTGATTGTTTCAGATCCCAACCTTCAGGCTCCAGCCAATCCGTAGCGGATATGCGCACAAACACAGGAAGATGTTTAGGCCACAGCTGACGCACTGCACGCACAACCTCCAAAGGTAATCTGATACGATTCTCAAAAGAACCACCATACATATCAGTACGTTTATTAGCGATAGGTGAAAGAAATTCATGAAGAAGATATCCGTGTGCGCAATGTATTTCGACTATGCGAAATCCGGCTTTCAGCGCACGCTGAGCGGCTTTTATAAAAGAATCTGTTATTTTCGTGATTCCATCAATGTTAAGAGCTTCGGGCACAACATAATTATCGGCAAAAGGTATGGAGCTGGGAGCAACCACCGGCCTCCATCCGCCATCTTTTTCATCACAAGCTCCTTTACGCGCATCCCAAGGCCTAAATATCGAAGCTTTTCGTCCTGCATGCGCCAGCTGGATTCCCGGGGCAGCTCCTTGAGATTCAATAAATTTAGCAACCCTTTCTAAGTTCGGGATATGTTCATCTTTCCAAATCCCTAAATCTTGCGGAGTGATACGGCCGTCTGCTTCTACTGCGGTCGCCTCAACCATAACTATACCTGCCCCACCCACTGCCCGGCCCCCCAAGTGAACTAAATGCCAATCATTGGAGAAACCATCCTCATATGAATACTGGCACATTGGAGAAACCATAATTCTGTTTCTCAAAGTTATTTCGCGTATTTTAAGCGGTTTAAATAACATTTTAAGCTCCTGACATCCTCTACCTTAATTGGCTTTCACCTTGCTTACTTTAGAAGGTAATATGACAATCTCCACCCTTCTGTTTTTCTGTTTATTCTGCTCTGAATCATTAGGTGCCACCGGACGGAATTCACCATAGCCATTAGCGGATAACCGCTGTGGCTTAATTTTGCATGCATCAACAAGGTAATGTAAAACCGCCAAAGCCCTGGCCGAAGACAGCTCCCAGTTGGATTTCCATCCGGAATGCCTTATTGGATCATTATCGGTATACCCTTCAACGGCTACATCAGAACTCGGGACATCTTTATTCAAAACTTCACCTACTTTCTGAAGCGCGGACTTACCATCCTGTTTTACTTTATCTTTTCCCGAATTAAAGAAAACCTCCGATACAAAAGTTATAACCAGGCCGCGCTCAGTCATGCTTAACTTTGCTTTATATTCTCCAATCTCTTTCTTCAGGGATTCTTCCAGCTCCAGCTTTGCCTTCTCAAGCTCGGAAAGTTCCTTGTCTTTTTGTTCAGCCACACGTTCAATTGCGTTAACTTTTTCTTTTTGCAACTCGGTTATTCTATACTTCAAATTGGCATTTTCGGCTTCCAACTCATCTGCCCTGCGGGCTCTCTGGATGTAAGTACAACCCGATAAAAGAAAAATTCCCGATAAAACAAAAAACGTTATTCTATTCTTCACTAGGCACCTCCTTGTATAAGATAATTATAGGTATGCAATTAAAATTTTAGCAACTTAAAACATTCTGGAGCCCCCTATTAGTGCCTATGTTCATCCAGATATTATTTCAAAGATATTCTTTTATTCTTTTCAAGATATCAGAACATGCTTCTTTATCAGATTTCACTCCGCCTACCCGGATTTCCACTTTTGTTGAATTCTCAGCAACCCTCCTGATATCAATCCAAATCTCTTTTCCATCGGTATAGCTGCTCCTGAACGTCGTGACATCCCCCTCCTTAGATTCTTTTGCTATTTCAAGATTTAAAGACCTTAAAGCTGATTCAGTAGCTCTTACTGTCCGATCATAAGGGGCGTTAACCTGCTGAACCAATTTCCCGGAAAGCCAAACCGCTGTTCCGGCGCCGCCTATAGCCCCTGCGAATAAAGCAAAACAACCGTATATATTTAATAGTAAAAATCCCGAAAAAATAAAAACCGCTATTTTCTTAAGCATATTTTCCTTTTTTTATACTATAATAATGTTTTTATCATATCAAAAGGAAACATTTAGTAAATCTGCTAATTATACTTTTTATTGACTTTCTTCCACTCTTTGTCAGGACATTTATAACCAGCGGTTAGAAAACGTGTATAATTCTTGCACGGCCGAGTTTTCCATAAAAAAAGGACAACTTTTTAAGTTGCCCTTTTTTAAAGAATAATATGGCCAAACTTTACATCATCAGTTTCTTTTTTTTCTTTATTTCCCCAAGAACAGGCGTAAGGTTCTGATGACCCTTAAAGTTTAAAGAGTTATCAATAAAGTCATAAGCGCCTTCCTCAATGGCAAACTGGCTCAATTCCGAAGAATCGGTGGACGTTATGGGGTGATAGAATAAAACAAGGCCTAAATTCTGCCGACCGGTAATATTTATGTACGGATTAATCTGATAAGTCTGTATCTGCTCTAGATACGGAAGAAGCGGCTGAAGATTAGATACGTTGGGAAGTGAAATCTGTGGAATTGCAGGATTTACGGTGAGTGTTCCGTTATTATAAGTGATTGTGTAGTTACCTAATCCCGTACCTACTGCTGCGCTGGGGACAATGGTATAAGGAGATCCAGCCACAGTTGCTGTAGCAGCAGCG
>Ga0182027_10000481_pt1 | contig 69845 bp, 60 predicted proteins | sample 712E1DmetaG_FD_121300 | JGI IMG/M metagenome (GOLD analysis project Ga0182027, IMG submission 121300) | Permafrost microbial communities from Stordalen Mire, Sweden - 712E1D metaG (Illumina Assembly) | ecosystem: Environmental > Terrestrial > Soil > Wetlands > Permafrost | place: Sweden...
AAAAAAGAGGGGAGCCGAAGCTCCCCTCTTAGTAGACAACCAAAATAAGACGCGTGCTACTGGCCCAGAGATTCACCCAAGGTGAACGCGCCGCGCGTCACGTTGGTGCTCTGCTGATTGAGCACATCCGCCAGGTAACCCATGGCATTACCCTGGGGGCTGCCGTCTTCTATGAACGCGAAGCCGTGCCCATAGTTGAAGTTGCAAACCGCAAAGATGTACCCCGTCCAGTTGGTGTTCGCCTGCCCAGTTAGGCCCGGATCGGTGATATCGAACGCGTAGCCGCTGCCCGGTGCGATAGGCGGCGTCTGAACGGATGGCGGCGCGCCTGCGCCGTAGAAGCTCAGAGTGCAAGTACCAGTGCCCCCGGTCGTAGTCATCGGGTCGAGGCCAGTGTTCTCAATCGCGACGCCCGTCTGCCAAGATGGCCCGGTCGCAGGTTTGAAGGAGGTCACATACGGGAAGAGGAGCGTGGTCCGGCAAGGCAACAGAGCGAGGAGCGGTACGGCCGCGCCAGGGGCCACGAAGCGCGGAATATTAGTAAGGGTCACGCCCACCGGGTTGGTGCTGGCGGAGCCGTTGGTCGGAGCGTAACCAAGAGCGACAGTTGCCGCGGTCGCAGGGTTAGCACCCAGCGCGTTGGCCGCATAGACGGCGTAAACGGCGAAGGTGTAGGTATCGGACTGAAGGTCCGTGTTGGTGACTTCCCAGACGGCTTCGGCAGTGCCGTTAGAGGCTACGGTGAGCTGGACAACGGGAACCAGAACAGCACCGGTGCCCGCAGTCGTAGCACCGGCCGAAGCGGCATAGGCAGCTACTTCACTACCCTGCGTTTGCAGGACGGCATAAGGCGCGGCAGTCGTATCACCGGGGGTCGCAGGCGTCTTATTCGCAGCCACGAGAGTGTTGAAGTCGGTGATATTGTTCACGGACACATAATACTTGGTACCCTGGGCGGTGTTCAGATTGGCGAAAACGGCCTTCAGACGCGTGCCGTTATTCGCCAAGCCAATGACACCCTGCGGCAACGAAGCCAGCGGGAAGAGGATGCCAGATTCGGAGCCGGCGTTGGTGTAGGCGCCACCGGAGTACGTGCCGTTCACAAGCTGGGTGTTTGCCTGCAAGTCCGCGCCGGTTCCCGTGGCGTTGTCCGCTGCCACGATAGGCACCACACGCGTCTTAAAGGCAGTACCGAAATTCTCGGTGAACTTGAGGTAGGAGGCGCTCGCCGGCAACTGGGCCGCGTTCGCCGCGGGAGTCAGTTGGGTCTGAATGCAGACGCTCAACGGGCTGGGCACAACGGATGTAACCAGACTCGCCGTCACAGTACCGACCGTAACGGTGGGATTCTGCACAGCGTTAAAAGTGGAGACGTCGCTCGTATTCGTAACGATCGGCGCAACGGTAGCCGTGATGGAGGCCTGACCGTTGGGGTTCACGCGGACGCCGGCAATGCGATAGACGCGGGAAACCAAGGTTCCCTGCGCAGCCGTGTTCACGTACGGAGGAACGAACGGAACGTTACTAAACTTAACAGACGTGCCGTTGGCGCCAATCACGCCCTGATACACGTTGATTGCGTTGCCACCGCCGAGGTTGGTGGCTGACGTGGAAAAGTACCCCGCAACGCCAGCCGCGTAGGAATACGCCGGGCAAGCCGTCACCTGGTTGGTTGCCGGGACGAGGGTAGCCTGATTCGCCACGGTGCAAACGCCCATGATAGCGGCGTTCGGTCCGTAGCCCGTGATGCCCAACTCAGTTGCAGCCGCATTCGAGAGCGAGTTCGGCTCGTCAATGGTCAGGACGACATCGGTGTTGAGCGAGGCGGGACCCTCGGTCACATTCGTAATCGGCGCGCTATAATTCACCGTAATCGTAATACGATCGGCCGCATTGCCCGAACTGAGCTGAAGGCCATTGATGCAGGTTATCAGCACATCGCCGACGCGATCCGTAGTGCCTTCGGCACGGACATTAGGGTCCGAGGCGGGGCTGACGGTGCACGTCACTTGGTTGGACGTAATCTGCGCGCTGCCGATGGCTGCAAACAGAGCCAGGACGGCCAACGCAGTAATCCATCTGCGTAAATTCATCTGTTTCTCCTTGAAATTTAGAAAAAATTGAATCGGTCGAAGTTCTCTCTGCAACCTGAGCCTCTAATGCGTCACCAATCTCTACCATTCAACCCAGGGAACTTCTCCGTGTCGGGCGGAGAGCGAAAATTCTGCCGACGCCTGGTTAAGCCAGAAGCCGGGTATTACGAAAACCTACCCGCGGCACGCTTTTTTGGTCTACGTTCGCCCCGTGCTCGCCGAAATTAAAATTACACTGAAATCGGATGCGTTAAAGATATTCATAACCGATTGGCCGCGCATTGTCAAGGAGTATTGCCGTTCTTTAATGCGGCAACCGAACCCCAGGGCGCCGAACCGGTCCCTAACGCTGGTACAGCTTCGATTGGAGCACACGGCAAGGGCAAGGTCAAGTCAACCTCTACGGTCAAGCGGTGCGATCCGCGGCTTCGCCCCCTCCAGATTCGGGCTTGGCGCTCTGAAATCTGATACGATGGGCCGTCTGGCAGGGGCGCTGTGTTTCTTATCAACCGTAGGCAGCAGTTTGGTCCAACCACCTTTCTCTGGGACGTGGAAGCGCCGGATGTGGCGCGGGCGGCGCGTCCCGGGCACTTCGTCATGGCTCGCATCGACGAGCATGGGGAACGGATTCCGCTAACCGTAGCCGATTTCGACGCGCGCCGGGGCACTGTGACTGTGGTGATCCAGGCGGTCGGGAAGACTACCTTTGAGATGATGGCGCTCCGCGAGGGCGACTTCCTGCTCGATTTCATCGGGCCGCTGGGGCTGCCCAGCCACATCCGCAAGATGGAAGGCACGGTGGTCCTGGTGGGCGGCGGCTTAGGCGTGGCGCCGGTGTTCCCGCAGTTGCGGGAGTACAAGGCCATGGGCAACCGCACGGTCTCGGTGGTGGGCTTTCGCAACCGCGACCTGGTGTTCTGGGAAGACCGTTTCCGCGAGTTCAGCGACGAACTGATCGTCACCACGGACGACGGCAGCTACGGCCGCCGCGGCTTTGTCACACACGCGCTGGCGGACGTGCTGACCAACGAGAAGAACGTCTGCGAAGCGGTGGCCATCGGCCCCATCCCGATGATGAAGGCGTGTTCGGAAACCACGCGGCGGTTCGGCGTTCCCACCATCGTCAGCCTGAACTCCATCATGGTGGATGGCACGGGCATGTGCGGATCTTGCCGCGTGACGGTGGGCGGGAAGATGAAGTTCGCCTGCGTGGACGGCGCGGATTTCGACGGCCACCTGGTGAACTTCGACGAGCTGGCGCTGCGCCAGAAGCGTTTCGAACGCGAGGAGAAGGCGTCGCTCGAGCGGTTCCGCACGGAATCGGCGAAGCTGGCCGGAATGCGCGGCAGGAATGACGGCGGGGCAACCCAGCCGGCGTTGTGCGACCTGCCCGAGCCGGTGGCGGAGGCGCCCGAAGCGCGCCTGCCCAAGAACATCAAGACCATTCCACCCGAGCGCGCGCCCATGCCGCACCAGAGTCCCGAAGAGCGCCGCCACAATTTCAAGGAAGTGGCGCTCGGCCTGGACCTGGAAGGCGCCTTGCACGAAGCCGAACGCTGCATCCGCTGCAAGAAGCCGCGCTGCGTGCCGGGCTGCCCGGTGGGGATCGATATCCCCGGCTTCATCGCGGCGCTGGCGCGGAAGGACATCGAGCGTTCTTACCGGATACTGAAGAGCACTAACGCGCTGCCGGCGGTGTGCGGGCGAGTCTGCCCGCAGGAATCGCAGTGCGAAGCCACCTGCGTGGTGGGCGCGAAGTTCAAGCCGGTGGCGGTGGGCAGGCTCGAGCGATTCGTGGCCGATTGCGCCCTGGGCCGCGGCTGGGACGAACCGGCGGGAATGGCAGGCGGAAGCGCCTGCCAACCGAAGAGAGCGGCCATCGTCGGCTCGGGGCCGTCCGGACTGGCGTGCGCCGGCGAACTGGCGCGCAACGGCGTCCAGGTCACGGTCTTCGAGGCGCTGCACGTGGCGGGCGGCGTCCTCAAGTACGGCATCCCCGAGTTTCGGCTGCCGGACGTGATTATCGACGCCGAAATCGAAAACCTCAAGAAATCCGGCGTGGAGATCCGTCTGGACACCATCATCGGCAAGCTGTTCACCATTCCGCAGTTGGTTTCGGAAATGGGTTACGGCGCGGTTTTCGTGGGCACGGGCGCGGGGTCGCCCAAATTCATGGGCATCCCCGGCGAAGCGTTCAACGGCGTCTTTTCCGCCAACGAATTCCTCACGCGCGTGAACCTGATGCGGGGCTACCAGCAGCCGCTCTACGATACGCCGGTGGGGATGGGCAAGCGCGTGGCAGTGGTGGGAGCGGGCAACACCGCCATGGACGCCGCGCGCGTGGCGTTGCGCATGGGGGCGGAAGCGGTGTCGGTGGTCTACCGCCGTACGCGCCGCGAATCCCCGGCGCGCGCCGAAGAGTTGGAGCACGCCATCGAAGAAGGCATCGACTTCCTGTGGCTCAACAACCCGGTGGAGATCCTGGGCGATTCCTCGGGATGGGTGACGGGAATGCGCGTGCAGAAGATGGAATTGGGCGAGCCGGATTCCTCCGGCCGGCGGCGTCCGGTTCCCGTGGAAGGCTCGGAATTCCTGCTCGACGTAGATACCGTGATTTACGCCCTGGGCACCACCGCGAACCCCATCATCTCCCAAACCACCCCGGGCCTGAAGACTAACAAGTGGGGATACATCGAGGTGGACGAAAACACCGGCATGACATCTCTCGCGGGAGTCTTCGCCGGCGGCGACATCGTTACCGGCGCCGCTACGGTGATCCTGGCCATGGGCGCGGGGAAGCGGGCGGCGCGGGGGATGTTGGAGTACATGGGGGCCAATAGCCATCAGCAATCAGCGGTCAGCGATCAGCTTGTTTAGCCGAACGCTGGGAGCTTATCCCGCATGAAGGATTTTCGCGAGTTGAAGGTGTGGCGGAAGGCGCATGAGTTGACGCTGGCGGTCTATCGGCTCACCGCTACCTTACCCCGCGCGGAGATATATGGACTCACTTTGCAGGTTCGGCGCTCGTGTTCCTCCATTCCGGCAAATCTAGCGGAGGGATGCGGACGCGGCGGCGATGCCGAGTTCGCGAGGTATTGCTCCATTGCGATGGGGTCCGCGAGCGAAACCGAGTACCACCTGTTGCTGGCAATGGATCTGAATCTAATCAAGCCCGACGACTACAAGAATGTGGCCGCGCAAGCCACCGAGGTGAAGCGAATGCTAGCCGCGTTATTGTTAAAGCTGAGAGCTGATCGCTGAACGCTGAAAGCTACTTATGCCCTCTTCCTGTCCCAAATGCCACCGCACCCTCGAGGAAGACGAGATCTGCTGCGCGCAGATCCGCTACTCCTGGCGGTGCAAGAGCTGTTTCAAGCTGACTACCGGGTTCGCCATCCCTTACGGCAAGTGCTTCCTGTGCGGCGGCGAGTTGGAGACCGTTCCGGGGCGCGACCTGGGCGATTCCATGCGCTTCCGCGCCATCCGCGACGCCGTGCAGTTCGAGCTGGATTCGTTCCACTTTTATAAGATGGCGCGCGACGAGGCGGCTACGCCCGAACAGCGCGCCGTCCTCGAGCGGCTCTACGAGGCCGAACTGGATCACCTGCACGAACTCGAAGAGAAGTACCACGCCCACCTGGACCGCGAGGTGGTGGAGCTTTCCGCCGACGAGCAAAAGCTGCTCTCCAACTGGCTATTCCGCGGCATCCGCCTGGCGAAGGATTCCGGCGTCCGGGAACTCTATCAAGCCGCGCTCGAAATGGAGCGCCGTACGCGCGACCATTTCCACAAGCTGGCGCGCGAGCTGCCCGAAGGCCTGGAGCGGGAGCTTTGCGCGGAGCTGGCGGCGGAAGAAGAGGAGCACGTGGCGCTGCTTGAAGGGGAACTCGAGCAGCTCGCTTAGGTCCCGGCCGGCGCCGATCTCCGTGTGTAATTCCCGGTTCGATACGCTATCGTATTTAAGGAGTTGAATCGTATGCGAAAGACTTGTTTGCTGGCGCTCTTGGCGGTTCTCTGCGCGGCCGGCGCCGACCGGCGCTCTTCGTTCGACGCGAAGTGGAAGTTTCTCAAAGGCGACGCCGCCGGCGCCGAGCAGCCGGGCTTCGACGACAAAGCCTGGCGCACGCTCGACCTGCCGCACGATTGGGCCATCGAAGGCCCCTTCGACGTCAAATTCGGCCCCAACACGGGTGGCCTTCCGGTCGCCGGCACGGGGTGGTATCGCAAGCATTTCAGCGTGCCCGCGGCGGACAAAGGCAAGTTCTTCTCCATTGAGTTCGATGGCGCAATGTCGAATTCCACCGTGTGGTTGAACGGCCGCGAACTGGGCGGACGGCCCTACGGCTACAGCAGTTTCGAATTCGACCTCACGCCCAATTTGAAATTCGGCGCGGACAACGTGGTGGCCGTGCGCCTGATGCCCGAGGAAGCGTCCTCGCGCTGGTATCCGGGCGCGGGCATCTACCGCAACGTCTGGCTGGTGGTCACCGGACCCGTCCACGTGGCCCACTGGGGGACATACATCACCACGCCCGAAGTCTCCGCGGCCAGCGCCACGGTGTCCGTGAAGAGCGAAATCCGCAACCGCAACCCGCAAGAGATCAAGGCCACGGTGGAGACCGCCATTCTGGACGCCGCCGGCAAACAGGTGGGCCAACAGTTGGCGCTCGCAACCATCCCGGCGGGGGGATCGGCCACCGTCAACGCCGCGATAAAGGTGGCATCGCCGCGGCGGTGGGACATCGACCAGCCGTACCTGTACCAGGCGGTGACCACGGTTCGCTCCGAGAGCCAGGCGCTTGACCGGTACGTCACGCCGTTCGGAATCCGCAGCCTCGAATTCAGCCGCGAGAAGGGCTTCCTGCTCAATGGGCGCGTGGTCAAGATCAACGGCGTTTGCGACCATCACGACCTGGGCGCGCTAGGCGCCGCCGTCAATCGCCGCGCCACCGAGCGCCAACTGGAAATACTCAAAGGGATGGGCGTCAACGCGTTGCGCACCAGCCATAACCCGCCTTCGCCGGAGATGCTGGAGGCCTGCGACCGCCTGGGCGTGCTGGTCATGGACGAAGCCTTCGACATGTGGCGCATTCCCAAGGTGCGCAACGGGTACGCGAAATACTTCGACCAATGGGGCGAGCGCGACATGCGCGACCTGGTCCGCCGCGACCGCAATCACCCCAGCGTGATTCTGTGGAGCATCGGCAACGAGATCCCCGAGCAGGGCCGCGCCAACGGCTGGGAGACGGCCAAGTTCCTCACCGGCCTCGCGCACCAGGAGGACCCGACCCGTCCCACCACATCGGCCTTCAACAGTTGGGCCGACGCCATCAAGAACGGCCTCGCCGATCAGGTGGATATTCCGGGCTTCAACTACCAGCCCATGCACTACGCGCAGATCCAGACGGAACATCCGAAGTGGGTCATCTTCGGCTCGGAGACCGAATCTTGCGTAAGCTCGCGCGGCGTCTACGATCTGCCGGTGGCCGCCAACGCGGTCCTTTCCACGCTCCAGGTTTCGAGCTTCGACACCGTGGCGCCCGGATGGGCCTATTGCCCCGACGTGGAATTCGACGCGCAGGACCGTTTGCCGAACGTGCTGGGCGAGTTTGTCTGGACCGGGTTCGACTACCTCGGCGAGCCTACGCCCTACGGCCGCGCCAATCAATGGCCGTCGCGCAGTTCCTATTTCGGCATCGTCGATCTGGCCGGCTTCCCGAAGGATCGTTACTACATGTACAAGGCCAAGTGGACCAGCCAGCCGGTGGTGCACGTTCTGCCCCACTGGAACTGGGCCGGGCACGAGGGACAGGCCATTCCCATCATGGCCTATACCAACGCCGAGGAAGTCGAGCTATTCGTCAACGGGAAGTCGCTGGGGCGGAAGAAGCTGGGCGTCGACACCGTGGTCATACCGGTCGGCGGCAACGTGAGCCAGTCGCGCCAGTTCACCTCGAAATACCGCCTGGAATGGGAGGCGCCGTATGCCCCCGGATCGTTGCGCGCGGTGGGTTACAAGGGCGGCAAGCAGGTGGCCGTGGATGAAATCAAGACGGCCGGCGCCCCGGCGCGCGTGCGCCTGATCCCGGACCGCGCCAAGATATCCGCCGACGGCCAGGACCTCTCCTTCATCACCGCCCGCATCGAGGACAAGGACGGGAATCTGTGCCCGCTGGCCTCCAACCTGGTGCAGTTCAAGGTGGAAGGCGCCGGCAAGGTCGAGGCCACGGATAATGGCAACGCCGCCAGCGTCGAGCCGTTCCAAGCCGACAAGCACACCGCCTTCAACGGCCTGGCCCTGCTGATTGTGCGCTCGCAAGCCGGCGCCCCCGGCAGCATCCGGGTGACCGCAACTTCCGAGGGGCTGACGGCGGGAACCACGGCGCTGACCACGGTGCGGTAGCGGCGTCACGCCCTTGTGGGCTCGCGCCGTCGCTCGCGCGGTTTGCCGGCCATCCACTCGTTTTTATCGGAGGTATGATTTGGAGGCTTCGCGAATCAGCGCGATTAACCCGACGATTGTTCTGTCTCCATCGTTGAGGTTGGGAAAGCTGTACTCACACGGAACGCAAATTCCGCCCTTCGCATCTTCCCAGGGGTACTCGCTGTTGTCTTTGCGCAGGTCGCCGTCATCGCATGCTGGAGACAGTACCTCTATCTCGTGAGCGAGGCGCTTTATCTTCGAGATTTCCCACTGCGCTATCTGGTTGCCGTCGTTGAGCGCCGCATAGACTTGACGCGCAATGGTGGGAAGGTGTTTCGCCACGCAGGCGTGACTCTTCCTTACGCGATCGTGTCCGTTCGCTTCGGTTAGATGGGCCTTGCATGCCTTCTCCGCCGCCATCTGGAGGAAGTGAAGGCGGTGGCGCTTCTCGGCGCTCGCACGAACGAGCGCTTCGCGGGCGCGAAGATCGGACAGCGCCTGTTTCGCGTAACCTCTCGCCCAGTCGTCGTTTGTCGACTGCATTATCGTTCATGCCTCGACGGGCCAGAGTTCCTTGCCAAGAGTCCAATGAAAATCGCCAAAACCAGGTTTGAGCGTTCGGATGTCTTCGTACTCTTTTGGCGATATCTCAACGATGATCGAGGGGTATTCGATGCCGCGTGCTGGATCGGCAGTGAACCCGACCGGCTCGATGCCTCGTTCAATCGTTCCTTCGACTACCTCCAAGAGCTTGATTGGATCGTTCGGGTCCTCGCTGTTAAGTGGCTCTATGAGGCAGACGCGCTTGAGATTTGGCTCAACCCCAGAGTGCGCCTTTGCCAGACTCCTAGCCGTCTCCAACTTGCCCTTCTTCATGACTCCTCCTAGTCCCGAAGACATTATCGCATTTGCACCCCGGTAATCAGGCTCCTCCGGCAATCCCTAGCCGAAGGCGACAGCGCTGCGAAGCTAGAATAGACCTTGTGCTCTCCGGTTTCGACCCCCTCGTCGCCGAGTGGTTCGCTACGCGCTTCGGCGAGCCCACCGAGCCCCAAGCGCTCGGGTGGGCGGAAATCCGCGCGGGACGCGACGTCCTGATCTCCGCGCCCACGGGCTCCGGCAAGACGCTGGCGGCGTTTCTTGTCGCCATCGACTCGCTGGTGCGGCGTGCGCGGCTCGGGCCGCTGCCGGACCGCACCGAAGTGGTTTACGTATCGCCGCTCAAGGCGCTCAGCAACGACATCCACAAGAACCTCGAGCAGCCGCTGGCCGAAATCCAGGCTTTGGCCGCCAAGCGCGGCGTGGCGCTCGCACCCATCCGCGCCGCCCTGCGCACGGGCGACACGCCGCAGGCCGACCGCCAGCGCATGGCCCGCCACTGTCCCCACATCCTGGTCACCACGCCGGAATCGCTCTACATCCTGCTCACCGCCGCCGGACCGCGGAAGATGCTGGCCTCGGCCAATACCCTGATCGTCGATGAGATCCACGCCGTGGCGGACGATAAGCGCGGCTCGCACCTGGCGCTCACGCTGGCGCGGCTGGACCGCCTGGTGGAGCAGAACGGCCTTGCCCGGCCGCGGCGCATCGGCCTTTCCGCCACCGTGAAACCCATCGAGGACGTAGCGGCGCTTCTGAGCGACGCCCCGAGCATCGTCGACGTGGGCCATCGCCGCGAGATGGAGATCGCCGTGGAAACGCCCGGCGACGAGCTGGAGCCGGTGGCCAGCACCGAGATGTGGGACGGCATTTACGACCGCCTGGCCGAGCTGATCCGCCGGAATCGCACTACCCTGGTGTTCGTGAATACGCGCCGGCTGGCCGAACGCGTGGCGCATCATGTCGGCCAGCGGGTGGGCGGCGACGCTGTGCTGCCGCACCATGGCAGCCTCTCGCGCGCCCTTCGCTTGCAAGCCGAGAACCGGCTGAAGAATGGCGAGCTGCGGGCCGTGGTGGCCACCGCCTCGCTCGAACTGGGCATCGATATCGGCGCGGTGGACCTGGTCTGCCAAATCGGTTCGCCGCGCTCCATTGCGACCGCCCTGCAGCGCATCGGGCGGTCGGGCCATTGGGTGGGCGCGCGGCCCAAGGGGCGGCTGTTTGCCACCACGCGCGACGAACTGGTGGAGTGCGCGGCGCTGGTCCGCGCCATCGGGCGCGGCGAACTGGACCGCATCGCGATCCCCCGCAACGCCCTAGACATCCTGGCGCAGCAAATGGTGGCCGCATGCGCCTGCGAGGATTTCGCGGAAGACGAATTGTTCGCGTCGATGCGCCGGGCGTGGCCCTACCGCACGCTCGAGCGCCGGGATTTCGATGCCGTGCTCGCGACCCTGGCCGAAGGGACAGCGACGGCGCGCGGACGTACCGGCGCGTATCTGCACCGCGACGCCGTCAACCGCATGGTCCGCGGCCGCCGTGGCGCGCGCCTGACCGCCATCACCTCGGGCGGCGCAATTCCCGACGCCTCGCAGTACCTGGTGGTGGCCGAACCGGAAGGAACCACGGTGGGCATGGTCGATGAAGACTTCGCCTCGGAAAGCATGGCGGGCGACGTCTTCCTGCTGGGGACCACCTCGTGGCGCATCCGCCGCATCGAGGCCGGGCGGGTGCGCGTGGAGGACGCGCACGGAGCGGCGCCCGACATCCCCTTCTGGCGCGGCGAGGCGCCCGGCCGAACCGAAGAGCTTTCCCGCGAAATAGCCCGCTTGAGGGAAGACGTGTTCGCCCAAGCCGGATCGGCAACCGAGTTACTGCGGCGCGAATGCGGCTTGGACCGCCGTGGCGCGGAGCAGGCCTCCGCGTACATCGTGGCTGGCCGCGCCGCTCTCGGCGCCATGCCCACCGCCGCGCGCGTGGTCGCCGAGCGCTTCTTCGACGAAGCCGGCGGCATGCAGCTCGTCCTTCACGCTCCCTTCGGCGCGCGCATCAATCGCGCCTGGGGTCTGGCCTTGCGCAAGCGTTTCTGCCGTACCTTCAACTTCGAATTGCAGGCCGCCGCCACCGACAACGGCATCGTCCTTTCGCTCGGCGAGCAACACTCCTTCCCGCTCGAAATCGTGTTTGAGTTTCTGCGCCCGGAAACCGTCGAGGACGTCCTGACCCAGGCCCTGCTGGCCGCGCCCATGTTCATCGCCCGCTGGCGCTGGAACGCCGCGCGCGCGCTGGCCATCCCGCGATACTCGGGCGGGCGCAAGGTCCCTCCGCCCATCCAGCGCATGCGCGCGGACGACCTGATGGCCGCCGTATTTCCGGATCAAGCTTCCTGTCCGGAAAACCTGCAAGGCGACGTGCGCATTCCGGACCATCCCTTGGTGAACGAGACCATTCGGAACTGCCTATACCAAGCCATGGATCTCGAAGGGCTGCGCCGCGTGCTGGCGGGCATCCGCGACGGCCGGATCGAAACCGCGGCGATCGACACGCCCCAGCCCTCGCCTTTCTCGCACGAGATTCTGAACGCCAACCCATACGCATTCCTGGACGACGCCCCGCTTGAGGAGCGCCGCGCCCGCGCCGTCCAGATGCGCCGCGCGCTGCCGCCGGATTACGCCGAGGGCGCCGGCGCCCTGGACCCGGAGGCCATCGCGCAAGTGTCGGCCGAGGCCTCGCCACCCATGCGCGACGCCGAGGAATTGCACGAGGCCTTGTGCGGATTGAGCGTTCTGCCCGAACCCGGAAGCGATCCCGATCCGAGCCGCGACAGCGATCTAGCGGTCTTCTTCCAGCACCTCGCCGCCACTGGCCGAGCCGCGGTTTTCACCGCCGATGGCCGCCTCTTCTGGACCGCCGCCGAACGCAGCGATCTGGTGCGGCGGGTCTATCCCCGGACCGCCTTGGCGCCGCCCCTCGCGCCCCCCGGCGGCGGCCGCGCCATCCCCGATACGCCGGAGCGTTGCGCCGCCGAGATCCTGCGCGGCTGGTTCGAATGCGGCGGCCCGCGGCGGGCCTCGGAACTGGCGTGCAACCTCGCCATGCCGCTCGAACTGGTGGACCAGGCGTTGGCGCAGTTGGAATCCGAAGGCCAGATCCTCCGCGGCCGGTTCACCCAGTCGAGCGGACTTCCTGGCGCGCCCGGCGTCGAAGCCGAGCTTGAATGGTGTCACCGCCGCCTGCTGTCCCGCATTCACCGCCTCACCATTGGCCGTCTTCGCCGCGAAATCGAGCCTGTGACCACCTCCGGGTTCTATGCCTTCCTCCGCCGCTGGCAGCACCTCTCCGAAGGCGGCCAACTGCACGGCCCCGATGGCGCGCTGCAAATCGTGAAGCAGCTTCAGGGCTGCGAGTTTCCGGCTGCGTCGTGGGAATCCGAGGTGCTTCCGCGGCGCGTGGCGCGCTACCAGCCGGAGTATCTCGACCAGATCTGTCTCTCCGGCGAGGTGATGTGGGGCCGCCTCTCGCCGCATCCGGCGTTCGAGCGCGAGGAGGTGGACCGCCCGAGCCGCGTGAGGCCCTCGCGCGTGGCGCCGCTCGCCATGTTTCTGCGCGAGGATGCGGCCTGGCTGCTCGCGAGTCCCCAGACGCCGCCGCCGGCGGCTCTCTCGCACCCGGCGCGCGAGGCCCTCGCCGCGCTCGAATCTCGCGGGGCCAGTTTCTTCGCGGACCTGACGCGCGCCACCGGCAGGCTTGCCAGTGAGATGGAAGACGCCCTCTGGGAACTGGTGGCGGCAGGCTTGGTGACGGCCGACAGCTTCGAAAACCTGCGCGCCCTGCTCGATCCCAAGCGCCGCGCCGGACAAGGACGGGGACGTTCGTCCCGCCCGCGGCATGCGCCTGGGCGATGGGATCTGCTGCGGCGCGCGGCCGCGCCTGGCGAGCGCCCCGCCGCGGGAACGGCCGAAGCCTTCGCGCGCCAATTGTTGTTGCGCTGGGGCGTGCTGTTCCGCGATCCGGCCGTACGCGAGGCGGTGGCGCCCGCGTGGCGCGACCTTCTAGTAGCCCTGCGCCGCATGGAGTCGCGCGGCGAAATCCGCGGCGGCCGCTTCATCGCCGCCTTCATCGGCGAGCAGTTCGCGTTGCCGGAAGCCCTGGACCTGCTGCGCGCCATCCGCCGCACAGGCGAGACCGCCGATGCGCCCGAAGGACCGGGGCCGTGGGCAGCACTGTCGATGCGGGCCGGGCAAGCTGGGGCATAGAACCTGTGGGATCGACCAGCGTGCGCGGAGCGCGGCTCCTATCTCCGATGGCCTACCCACATGGTCGATCACCAGCACGTCCACGGGAGTCTTCCGTGCCTGCAGGCGCAATCCGAGCTGCTGGATCGCGGTGAAAAACATAGTCCGCTCTCCATCTCGGCGAGCTCAACTGAACCTCGGTGACTGTTGCGCCTACGCGCTCGCGAAAGTGAGCCGGGAACCGCTGCTCGCCGGCGCGAAGGGCGCTGGTTTCCTGAGAGTGCGACCGGGGCTCCGGCTACGCCCCGCTGGAACTGCCAATCCCGGCGGTGCTCAGCGTGTTCATGATGATCGACATCGGGTTCAACGCGTCGCTCTGGCTGCTGTTTGCCTGCAAGCTCGCCAGAAGTTGGCTCAGGCTCTGGGTTGCGCTGCTGCTCGCCGTGGCGCTCGCGCCGGTGGTGGCGCTAGAAGCGCTGTCCGTACTACTCGCTTCGGCGTGAAAGTGATGATGGTGGTGGTGGCCACCGCCGACCGCCTGCGCCAGGTCCTGGAAGTTGGGGAGTTGGCCGCTGGTCGAGGCGTTCTGAAAGTCCGTGGCAAGCTGGTTGAGCTGGCTTGCGGCCGCCGTATTGCCGCTCGCGGTGGCGGTTTGGGCGGCGCTCTGCAGGTTGGTGGCGATCTGCTGCGTAACCTGCTGGTACTTGGTTGGATCCGATTGTTGAAGTTGTTGCAGTTCGCTCGTCAATTGCGCGTACGGCGAAAGCTGGGTGTTATCGGATGGCAGCGCCGACAACGCACTGCCGCTTTGCGTTTTCTTGTTGTTGCCCGTCAAGCCGGTACTCTGAAGGGCGGAGTTAAGAACCGACTGTAGATAGCTGCTCGAAAGACCTACTATAGGACCCATGTCACCCCTATCGGCACTTTTGTCGCCGCTCAATAGGCACCCTAAGATATTGAAAACACGGGCCAGGCGCATCCCTTAGACCGCCAATATTCTGACGGTGCGACGAATTCTTGGCGCCCCGCCGCCGCCGCGGAGCGCGCTTTCACGGTAAATTGGAATCGTCGGTTCCGCGCGCGTCACGCTATCGGAACCTCGCCTGTGCTCAGCGGAATCGTTAGGGATGTTATCCTTCTTCAGCGTCATCCTGGTCATCGTCGGCGCCAGCCAACTCTACTGGTTCTGGCGGGCCGCCGCCCTAATCCGGAAAACCCTCCACAAGACCGCCGCAAGGCTGGCTGTCTATGGGGCGGCGCTGGCCGTGTATTTTCTGATGCTGGCCTTCAACGTGGGGTGGTTGAACGGCAGGCATACGCCAATCCATCTGACGCCCGGAGAGGTCCTGCTGGGCGCGCCGTTCACTTGGTGGCTGGCCTGCTCCCTGGTTTCCTTTTTGCTCTTGACGCTCTTGGGGATTGGCTGGTTCATGGTGCGGGCGCCGTTTTGGGCGGCGCGGAAATTGGCGAATCGAACCCGCGCGCCTGAGATTCAGTCGCCGCCTCGCCGCCTCTTCCTGCGGCAAACGGCCAACGTGGTGACCGCCGCGCCTTTCGTCGCCGGAGTCTACGGCATCTTCAAGGGGCGCCTCGATCTGGAGGTGGTCCGCCAGCCCATCCGCCTGTCGCGCCTCCCCGGAGCGTTCCAGGGCTTCCGCATCGCGCAGCTCTCCGACATTCACATCGGGCCGTTCATGACCGGCGGCCAGATCCGGAAGTTCGTCGAGATCGCCAACGCGCTCAAACCCGATCTCACCGTGCTGACGGGCGATTTTGTCACCTGGGATCCGGCCACCCAGCAAGCCGTCGTCGAGGCGCTTTCCGGCCTGACGGCCCCGTTCGGCGTATTCGGCTGTCTGGGCAATCACGATGCATGGACCGGGGTTCAGGATTCCATCACGCGGTTGTTCGGCCGAGCCGGCATTTCCATACTGCGCCACCAGAGGGTCGCCGTGGCCACTCGGGGCGAATCGCTCAACCTGATGGGAATCGACTACGCCAGCAAGCGTCCCATGGGGTCGAGAACCGAGGGCGTCGCGCCGCATTTCCTTCAAGGCCTCGGCGCGCTGATCGATCCGGACCGCGTCGATATTCTGCTCAGCCACAATCCCGACACGTTCGACCGCGCGGCCGAACTGGGCATCGATCTGAGCCTGGCCGGCCACACCCACGGCGGCCAGGCCGCGCTCGAGTTCATCAGCCCGCAGATCGCGCCCAGCCGTCTGGTGACTCCCTACGTGGCCGGATTGTTCAAAAGGCCCGGCGGGCAGCTTTACGTCAACCGGGGCATTGGCACCATCGGCGTGCCCATCCGCATCGGCGCGCCGCCGGAAATCACGCTCTTCGAACTGATTCGCGGCTGAAAGCCGAAGGCCAAAGCCGAAAACCGATGGCCGATGGCCGAAGGCTTTTTCACCCCCCACCCTTGACACGCCGCCCGCGACCTTTTAAGTTAAATGTGTCTGAAAGTCCCATAGAAGTTACAACCGCACATACCTTGGAGGCGTCATGGCTACAATGGCCGGCCAAACCGCACTCTCGCTTGAAGAGCAGAGCTTCGCGGACCGCACCATCGCCGCGCACTCCGGCAAGCCCGGAGAGTTGCTCGGCATCCTCGAGAGCCTGCAGGACCACCATCCGAGCAAGTATCTTTCCCCCGAGATCCTGGAATACGTCGCTGAAAAGACGGATATTCCCCTGGCGCAGATCTGCAGCGTGGTCACCTTTTACGCGCTCTTCAATCTGGAGCCGCAGGGCGAGCACACCATCTGCATCTGCCGCGGCACCGCCTGCCACACGCGCGGATCGCGCAGCCTGTTGCAGCGCCTCCGCCTGGAGCTTGGGTTGCCGGAGGAAAGCGAGGAAGGCGCCGACAAGCTCTGTCTCACCACGGCCGACCGGCGCTACTCCTTGCGCACGGTGGCCTGCTTCGGACAGTGCGCGCTCGCGCCTGTGGTGGAGGTGGATCACGAGATCTTCGGCCACATGAACGAACGTACTCTCCACCGTGAGTTGGAGCACCTGGAGAACGGGAGGAAAAAGGCGTGACCCGCATTCAGGATTTCAGCACGTTCAATGCCGTGCGCGAGGCCGGAATGGCCAAGCTGGTTCCTTCCCGGCCCAGAGTGGGAGTCGGCATGGGCACTTGCGGCGCGGGCAACGGCGCCGAAGGCGTCTACCATGCCTTCGCCGAAGCCATCGACCGCGGCGGCCGCGATATCAAGCTGGCCTCCGTGGGCTGCTTCGGATTCTGCGCCCAGGAGCCGCTGGTCAACGTGCGCATTCCCGGGAAGCCGCTGGTCATTCTGCGGCGCGTGGAAGCCGGCGACGTCCCCCGCATCGTCGACGACATTGCGGCGGGCCAAGTTCCCGAGGATCTGGCCCTGTGCAAGGTGGAAGCTTGGGACCACATGACGGCCCACGTCGAGTATGGCGAGGGATTCCCCAACATTCCTTCCTGGCGCGAAGTGCCGTTCTTCAAGCCGCAGAAAAAGATCGTGCTGCGCAACTGCGGCCTCATCAGCCCGGACGATATCGAAGAGTACGTCGCCATCGGCGGCTACCAGGCTCTGTATAAGGTCCTGATCGATAACAATCCGGAGATGGTCATCGAGCAGATCAAGGCATCCAAGCTGCGCGGCCGCGGCGGCGCCGGCTTCCTCACCGGGTTGAAGTGGAACTTCCTGCGTACGGCGGTCTCCGACCAGAAGTACATCGTCTGCAACGCGGACGAAGGCGACCCCGGCGCCTACATGAACCGCAACGAAATTGAAAGCGATCCGCACTCGCTGCTCGAAGGCATGATCATCGGCGCCAGCGTGATGGGCGCCTCGGAAGGCATCATCTACGTGCGCGCGGAGTACCCCCTTGCGGTGCATCGTTTGAATCGCGCCATCGATCAAGCGCGCCAGTCGGGCATCCTGGGCGATAACATTCTGGGACGCGGCTTCAAGTTCGACATCAGCTTGGTGGAAGGCGCGGGCGCGTTCGTGTGCGGCGAAGAGACCGCGCTCATCGCCTCGCTCGAAGGCTATTCCGGCCGTCCCCGTCCGCGTCCGCCGTTCCCCGCGCAAAAGGGATTGTACGGCAAGCCGACGGTGATCAACAACGTCGAGACCTGGTACAACATCGCTCCCATCGTGGCGCGCGGCCCGGCGTGGTTTAGCGAGACGGGCAGCGCCAAGAGCGCCGGCACCAAGGTATTCTCGCTGGTCGGTAAGATCGCCAACACAGGCTTGGTCGAGATGCCCTTGGGCACGCCGCTCAAGACCTTCATCTACGACGTGGGCGAGGGCGGCGCCAACGGCAAGCATGTTAAGGCCGTGCAAACCGGCGGCCCATCGGGCGGCTGCATTCCGCTCGAAATGTTCGATACGCTGGTGGACTACGAAACCCTGGCGCAAATCGGCTCCATCATGGGGTCGGGCGGCATGGTGGTGATGGATGAAGACAACTGCATGGTCGACGTGGCCCGTTACTTCATCGAATTCACGCATTCGGAATCCTGCGGCAAGTGCATTCCCTGCCGCGTGGGTCTGGATAAATCCCTGCGCCTTCTGAGCGCGTTCACGCGCGGCTCCGCCAAGGAGACCGATCTCGACCAGCTCGACGAGATGGGCCGCATGATCCGCGACACCTCGTTGTGCGGCCTGGGCCAGAGCGCTCCCAACCCGCTGCTCACCACCATGCGGCACTTCCGCCACGAGTTCGAGGACCACATCCGCGCGCACCGTTGCCGCGCGGGGGTCTGCGAGGAACTGGCGCTCTCGCCCTGCGAGAACAGTTGCCCGCTGCACATGAACATCCCGCGGTTCCTCCAGCTTTATAAGGAGGGCCGTCTGGACGACGCGTTTGAAGCGGTGGTGCTCGATAACCCGCTGCCAGGCTCCACCGGCCGCGTCTGCCAGCACCCCTGCGAAGACCGCTGCCGCCGGCGCATGGTGGACGAGCCGCTCAACATGCGCGAGGTGCACCGCTTCATCGCCGATTCCATCTACGGCACGGAGCGCTTCGACGAATTGGCCGCGCGCATCGCCAGTCACAAGCTCCCGCCCACCGACCGCAAGATCGCGGTAGTGGGCGCGGGACCCACCGGCCTGACCGCGGCATTCTATCTGGCGCTGCTGGGCCATGAGGTGACGGTCTACGAAGCCAACCCGGAGCCCGGCGGAATGCTGCGCTATGCGCTGCCCGATTACCGCCTGCCGAAAGACGTGGTGCGGCGCGAAGTGGAGTTGATCCGCCGCCTGGGCGTGGAGTTCGTGTGCGGCGTCGCGGTGGGCTCCGATATCGGACTGAACGACCTGGACAGCCAGTACAACGCCGTGTTCATGGGCATCGGAACCTGGAAAGAGTCCTGGGTTTATCTGCCTGGAACCGAATTGCAGAACGTTTACCCCGCGCTGCTCTTCCTGGAGGCGGTGGCCAAGCAGGAACCGGTCCATGCGGGCAAGCGCGTGGTGGTGATCGGCGGTGGCAACGCCGCCATCGATTCCGCGCGCACCTCCCTGCGTCTGGGCGCCGACGTGACCGTGGTCTACCGCCGCGAGCGCAAGGACATGCCCGCCATCCGGGAGGAAACCGAAGCGGCCGAAGCCGAGGGCGTGCATTTCGTCTTCCTGGCTACGCCGCACCGCATCGTCGGCGACGAAGACGGGAAGGTGAAGGCCATCGAGGTGGTCAAAACCCGCCTCGGCGAGTTCGATTCCACCGGCCGCCGCCGCCCCATCGCCACCAACGAGATCCGCCGCTTCGAGTGCGAAACCGTCATCCTGGCGGTGGGCGAGGCGGTGGACATGGATTTCGTCCGCGCCTCCGGCCTGCGCATCAAGGAAAACGGCACCCTCGAGGTGGACCGCTACACCCTCGAAACCAGCCGCAGCAAGTTCTACGCGGGCGGCGACCTGATCAGCGGCGCCTCCAACGTCTCGAATGCCATGGGCTATGGCAAGAAGGCCGCGCGGACCATCGACTACCGCCTGATGGGAGGCGGCCGCTGGGGCCGCATCGCCCCCGCCTTCGAGTACGACAACACGCCTCCCGACGAGACTACCGATCGCCGGCGGAACGTCACCGAGGAATTGCCGGCTCACGAGCGCGTCGAGAATTTCGAGGAATCCGTGGTTGGGTTCACGCCCGTTCAGGCCATGGAAGAATCCTGCCGCTGCCTGCGCTGCGACGTGAAGGAACACCACTAAAGGAGAAATCGCTTGCCTGACAAAATCTCAATCCGAATCGACGGCGAATACGTCGCCGCTCAAGAAGGCCAGACGATCCTCGACGTGGCGCGCGCCAGCGGCAAGTATATCCCCACGCTGTGCTGGCTGGAGAGCCTCACGCCGGTGGGCGCCTGCCGCCTGTGCATCGTGGAAGTGTCCGGCGTGAACCGCCTGCTGCCGGCCTGCACCACGCCGGTTCAGGACGGCATGAGCGTCACCACGCATTCCGAGAAGCTGGCCGCTTACCGGCGCATCGCCCTGGAGTTCCTGTTCTCCGAGAGGAATCACCAGTGCGCCGTGTGCGTCTCTAACACGCATTGCGAGTTGCAGGCCATGGCGCAGCGCCTGGGCGTGAACAGCGTGCGCTACGCTTACGCGTTCCCCAAGCTGCCGGTGGACGTGTCGCACGAGCGCTACGTGCTCGACCACAACCGTTGCATCCTATGCACGCGCTGCGTCCGCGTGTGCGCCCAGGTGGAGGGCGCGCACGTCTGGGACGTGAACTCGCGCGGCATTCACTCCATGGTGGTCTGCGACATGAACAAGCCATGGGGCGAGTCGAAGAATTGCACCAGTTGCGGCAAGTGCGTCCAGGTGTGCCCCACCGGCGCGCTGGCCGAAAAAGGATTCGCCGTGGAGGAAATGGTCAAGCGCGACGCCAAAGTGACGCGCCTGGCTTCCCGGCGCGGAGGCCGTCAATGAAGAAGATCCGGCTTGCCACCGTCTGGCTGGACGGCTGCGCGGGCTGCCACATGTCGCTGCTCGACATCGACGAAGCCATTCTCAACGTGGCCGCGCGGGCGGAGGTTGTCTACGGGCCGCTGGTGGATGCGCAGGAATTCCCCAAAGCCGTCGACGTGACTCTGATCGAGGGCGCCATCAGCTCCCAGGAAGACCTGGAAAAGGTGAACACCATCCGCAAGCGCAGCAAGCTGGTGGTGTCGCTCGGCGATTGCGCCGTCACGGGCAACGTTCCCGCCATGCGCAACCAGATTGCCCCGCGAAAACTGCTCGAGCGCATCTACATCGAAGGCGCGCAGGAGAACAAGGGGATTCCCACCTCCGGCGTCCCCGCCCTGCTGCGCCAGGCTGTGCCCGTCCACCAGGTTGTGAAGGTGGATCTGCACGTTCCGGGATGCCCGCCGCCCGCCTCGGCCATCGCATTCGTGGTTGGCGAGTTGCTCGAAGGCCGCGTGCCGAACCTCACCGGGAAGGTGAAATTTGGCTAAGAAACGTACCGGCGCCGGCCGTCCAGCCGGCGTCTTGCCGGTGGCGCAGGCCGCATTTGCGCCACCCCCGGAACCCAAGGCTACTCCCATGAAGAAGATCACCATCGATCCCGTTACGCGCATTGAAGGCCACGCTAAGATCGATATCTATCTCGACGACGCCGGCCACGTCGCGGACACCAACTTCCACATCACCCAGGTGCGCGGCTTCGAGAAGTTCACCGAAGGGCGGCCGTTCTACGAGATGCCCTCGATTACGGCGCGCATCTGCGGCATCTGCCCGGTGAGCCACTTACTGGCCTCCTCCAAGGCCTGCGACGCCATCATGGCGGTGGTCCCGCCGGAGACCGGCGCCAAGCTGCGCGAGTTGGTCCATTGCGCCCAGTTCGTGCAGTCGCACGCCCTGAGCTTCTTCCATCTCTCCGCGCCGGATCTGCTGCTGGGTTTCGATTCCGACCCCGCGCACCGCAACGTCTTCGGCCTGATCGAACAAAACCCGGAGATGGCCAAGGCCGGCGTGATGTTGCGCAAGTTCGGGCAGCAGATCATCGAGGGACTGGCGAAGGAGCGCGTGCATCCGTCCTGGATCGTGCCCGGCGGCGTCAACGCCCCGCTGGCCCCGGCGGTGCGCGACCGCATCCTCGCCGGCCTGCCCGCCGCCCGCGCCCTGGCCGACAAGACCCTCGCTTTCTTCAAGACCGTGGTGGACCAGTTCCAGGAAGAGATCGCCAACTTCGGAACCGCGCCCACCATGTGCGCCGGAATGGTGGATGAAGGCGGTGGCTTGCAGTGGTACGACGGCCGCCTCAAGTTCAAGGACGCCGAGGGCGCCACCGTCTCCGCCGGGATGCAGGCGAAGGACTACGCGAGCTTCATCGGCGAAGCCTCCCTGCGCGATTCCTACCTGAAAGCCCCGTACTATAAGCCGCTCAGCTACCCCGCGGGCATTTACCGCGTGGGTCCCCTGGCGCGCTTGAACGTGGCCGACGGCTTCGGAACCCCAGCCGCCGACCGCGAGCTGGCCGAGTACCGCCAGCGCTGCGGGCCGGTAGTCCATAGCGCGTTCCACTACCACTACGCGCGCCTGATCGAGTTGCTGCACGGCCTCGAAAAGATCGAACGGCTGCTGGCCGATCCATCGATTCTGGGCACGCATGTGCGCGCCCACGCCGCCGTAAACTGCCTGGAAGGAGTCGGCATGATCGAAGCCCCGCGCGGCGTTCTCATCCACCACTACAAGGTGAACGAGCAAGGCGCCATCACCTGGGCCAACCTGATCGTCGCCACCGGCCACAACAACCTGGCCATCAACCGCGGCGTGACGCAAGTGGCCAAGCACTTCATCGACGGCGGCAAGCTGCAGGAAGGCATGCTCAACCGCGTGTCGGCCCTGGTCCGCGCCTACGACCCGTGCTTTAGCTGCTCCACGCACGCAGACGGTACGCTGGCGATGCAGATTACGCTGAGAGGGCCGGACGGAGCGGTGATCGACCGGCTCGGGTAAGGGCCGAAAAGGGGACAGACGCAATTTCCGCCGAGAGCATCATGAGACCAAGAATGGGCATTTCGTGTTTGGCCGCCGCGCCGACGGTGCAACCATGAGCTTCTGGAAGAAACTCTTCGGCGGCAAGGAACCGTCGCCAGCCGCAAAACCAAAGAGGGGGCCTTTGGAAACGGTCGGGGCGACCGAGGAAGGAAAGAAATCGATATACTCTGAATTCCATAGGTTCCTAAATACCCATGCCATGATGGAGGCAGCGAGCCGTGGATTGGGAGACAAGGCTGGGCTCGAGTATGCGCTAACGAAAGCCAGTGAACATATCGAGCGTTCATACAATCTAACCTTCGAGCAGTGGACGGCAATATTCATTGAAGGCCGAGATAAGAAGTGGGATAAGTGGCCGTAGTCGGTCTAGACTGGCGGAAGCTATTGCGTTCTGGGCTTGCCGCCTAACGGGGCAAAACGGGCCAGCCTGGACTGCGCGATTTGCCTGGAAACTAGACGTAGGGGCAAAAATACGGGAATTCTGGAAACTGCGTTCACGCGACCTCAGGGCGAATAGGTGTCAGACGCCATTTCCGCCCAGTTAAGGAGATTCTATGATCCTGTGGAGTGCATCCAGCATAAGGAAGCGTGTTTCGCTTCTTGGCGTTTTGGCGGTGTCGGTTTGGTTGCTGACAGGCACGGCGGCCAATGGACAAGCGGCAACGGCTCCGGCAGCATCAACCGCCGCCGCGAAGAAGACAATTCAGACAGCGCAAGAGCGTCTTCTGGCTCTGGGCTACCAGCCCGGATCGGCTGACGGCGTAATGGGAACAAGAGCGATTGCCGCCCTTAAGAAGTTTCAATCGGATCGCAGCCTGCCTGTCACCGGCCAACTCGACCGGAAAACGCTAGACGCTCTCGATGCAGCGCCACCTGCGCCGACCGCGACCACTCCAGCAGCCAAAGTGCAGGAAGCCGAGGTGAGTGATAGCTTTACATTGAGAGTACAAGGATCAAAACAGTTGTCTCACTTTGCCGATCCGATGGCTGGCGGATCATGGGGTTCCAACGGGGTGGAATCAATGGAACGGATCCCGCAGTCCGGCAAGATATTCCTAGCTCTGCAATTAGCGGTCCAGAATTCTGGAAGCACAGTCCCAATGACTCGTGAACAGGTCGCTTTGCGGCCTCCTCTTAGTGCCCAGAGTCCCGAGTCGTATGCACCGTTCTTTTGGCAAGAGATACTTGCAAATGGCATTGGGCGGAGCGGCAACACAATAAATTTTGACGGCAAGACAGTTGTGAATCTTATCGTCGAGGCGCCCGAACTCAATCCAGAAAAGTTGGTTCTCTGGTTCGGAGGTCGCTCGCGCGGCTCACTCGAATCATTGGGGTTGACGGGAAATCAATAAGTTCACTTGAAGAGAATAGGGGGCGGCATGTCGTCGACTCGTTGTCGGTACTTGTCGTTGTTTCTCATCAGTTTCTCTATCCTTGCGCTTGGCTGCCAAGGGTCGAAATTCGGTGGAAATCCGGACAATTCGGGCAACTCTGCTAAGCAGCAGGCGGCAGGCCCTAGCGCACCTTTACCTCCAGCGGTGGTCCCGCCAGAGGAATTCCATGCCGTTGATTTCAAGAAGACTGGATTGGCGTTGGAAATCAGGGCCATGCAGATGGAATGGAACGCGAAGGGTTGGATAACCTTATGCAGCGGTTGTGTCCTCACAGCCGTTGACGCTCACGGGCATTCAATGCCTATTAGTCTTGCGTCCAAGAGCATCCGGGATGGCGGGTTTCAGACCAAGGACTTCGACATTATCAAGATGCGCAGTTCGGGTGGTTTTTCAGGGGGCGAATTCTCGATGCAGGACAGCCATCTGAAAGACCTCCAGCAAAAATTTGAGGAATACGTGAGCGCCAAGCGGGGTTCCAAGGACCCAGATCACCACTAAGAACCACTTTGGGTGAACAGAATAACGCCCCTGCTCAGCCAACGCGATGCTAGCCTTCCCGAAGGAGACACTATGAAAGCGAAGTCAACTTTGCCTATCCCGAACGCGGCGATTGTCCTCTGCCTAACGGGCCTGATCGGTTTTACGGCTACGGTATTCGCACAGGCGCAATCGACGGCCTCTTCAATGTCAACCACTACAGCGAAGAAGACAATTCAGAGTGCGCAAGAGCGTCTTTTGGCTCTCGGCTACCAGCCCGGGGCGGCGGATGGCGCGATGGGAGCAAGAGCGATCGCCGCTCTGAAAGAGTTCCAGACCGATCACAACCTTCCTGTCACCGGCCAACTCGACCAAAAAACACTTGATGCCTTGAGCGCTAATGGTTCATCCAGACCCAATCAGTCGAAAGCTCCAAGATCTGCGCAGACAAATCTGTTGCCGTCGGAAGAAGTTATGATTCAAGATACCGGCGGACAGAAATTTAGCGGGACAATCGCGGTGACCGCGGATTCTTCAGACTGCCGCATCGTGGAATTCACGGTTGATAAAGTGCGGGTGGCCCCTGCAGCCGGAGAAGACTCAGCCAACATGAGTCCCGACGCCTTTAGTATCTTCTATCCTGGGATAACATTCAGGTTTGCTAACCATTCCTGCATTCCCGCAAAGGGAACCTCGCCCGGTATCCACTTTAATCTTGAAGTTAATGGCGAGCCGGGCGCAAGCATGGGATTACAGAACGGACGACTAGTAACTAGCGGCCCTTTGATCGTCAGCGGTAAGAATACAACTGGCGCGCCATTCGCGGCATCCATCATCGATATCGAACCCTCGACGAGCGATTCGCTCGTGTTCGAGTTGACGGAGCAAGGATACCGGTATATCTCGGGTACAGGAAGCGTCAAGTTGCCGAGCGGGAAGGTATTCAAGTTTCCACTTGCGCCTTGACCCCGATCAGTCACGGCCTGGCCCCAAAATATACGAAATAGGCGGAAATTAACGGGTCGGGAATGAACGGGTCAGCCTGAACTGAGCGATTTGCGCGGGGCGATTTGCGTGGAAACAGGCGGTCGTGGCAAATAGGCGGGCATTCTGGAAACTGCGTTCACGCGACCTCGGGATCGACTCCATCGGCGCTGCATGTTGCCCCATAGTCGACCCGCAGAACTGCCGCCCGCGGCGAATAGGTATCGGCGAATAGGTGTCAGACGCCATTTCCGACTCATTTCCGCCCATGATGGAAACGTGCTCGATCTCCGGTGGCGGTAGAATGGCTCCGTGGACTTCGCCCGGATCCAACAGGTCATTGAGGATCTCCCGGCCGCGGAGCAAACCGCCCTGGCTGCCTGGATTGTCGAGCGTGATCGATCCCGCTGGGATGAACAGATCGAGCGCGACTTCTCATCGGGTGGAGCGGGGATGGAACTGCTCGATAGGGTGAAGGCGCAAGTGAGCGACGGTCTGTCGCGGCCTCTTTCCGAAGGCCGCACCCGCAGGTGAGCTTCCGCTGGCTAGCCGTCCCGGATTTCCGGGTTTGCTATGACCGGCTACCCGGAGACGTCCGATCGCTCGCGGGCGAATAGGGTCGGACGCCAGTATCGAGCAACTATGTCACACTGGTGAAAACGCGCCATGGCCACCGAACAGGCTGTCAGATTTGCGACGCCCTCGGCCGGGGATCCGGTTCTCGCCGATGCGGTGCGCCGTTTGGTGGAGGCGTACCGGCCGGAGCGCATCTACCTCTTCGGTTCCGTCGCCAGGTGAGACGCCGGTCCCGACAGCGACTACGATCTGCTGGTCGTAGTGCCGGACGACGCGCCTTCGGCGCGGCGTCGAAGCCGCTTGGCATACCAAGCGCTCCACGGGACTGGTACTGCGGTAGACGTGCTGGTCTGCACCAGTTCCTACTTTGAGCAGCGCCGCAGCCTCAAGGCCTCGCTCCCTGGCACGGTACTGCGTGAAGGGCGGGTGCTGCATGGGACCTGACGACGCCCGCCTCCACGATGTTCGTGCCTGGCTCTCGAAGGCGGAATTCGACCTGAAGGCCGCGGCGCACGAGGTTTCGGCTCCCGAGGAGCGCCTGTGGGCCGATGTCGTGTTCCACAGCCAGCAAGCCGCCGAAAAGGCCATGAAGGCGTTCCTCGCTTGGCATGATGCGCCGTTCCGAAAGACGCACAGCATCGAGGAACTCGGTCAGGCGTGCGTGGCGCTGGACTCGACTTTGCAAGCGGTTGCCGATCAGGCCGCTCCACTGACCGAATATGCATGGAGATTCCGGTATCCCGGCGATCCCCAGGACCCGACCGCACAGGAAGCGGCGCACGCCTTGGCGACGGCTCGCCAGGTTTTTGAGGCGATCCTGAGCCGCATCCGATCAGACGCGCATTCGTAGGGCCGCGAGTCTGGGGCAGGGCCGCGGAAGTCGGAAGCGGTGAGAGAATCTGCGCGGCGACCGAAGTGGCAGACGAAAGCGTCTGCCCCACCTCGCTGCCGGCGGGCAAGTGGAGCAGGCGCTTTCGCCTGCTATGGCGGCGATGCGTTCGCCCCGTTTGGATCGAAAACCCGCCGGTCCACGGAGAGCGCGCGGTAGGGCGCGGGGTCCGGCTTCTCCGTGAAGCAATCGGCCAGATCGGCGGCGGCCGCGTCGTCAAGGCTCATGGGCGGCACGCGTAACAGCCCGAAAATGGTCTTGAGCAGGCCGGGGAAGCCGGTGTTCGTGTGCGCTACGAAGTTGCGTTTGCACCACGGACCGGCGCACAGCAGGACCGTTCGCCGCGCGTCGATGTGATCTACCCCGCCCTGCGCATCGTCCTCCGTCGCGAATACCGCCATCTGGCGCCACCACTTCGTGTGGGAGAGGAATTCGACGATGCGCCCCAGCGCCAAATCGTTGTCCGCGACAAAGGACTCCTGGTAGGGGTAGCCGTCGCCGGGGCGGGCCGGCGCCATGCGGTCGTTGGGAAGGTGGATGAAAATCAAGCGCGGCAGATCCGCTCCGGTCTTGACGTAGCGCTCCTGAATCTCGCGAATGAACTGCGAGGCCCGGTTCTGATCGCGCATGGTTGTATCGACGGCCGGGTAACTGCCGAAGGACGCCACCGGCACGCCCTTCCGAGCCACGTATTCCAGCGCGGCCCGCCAGGCTGGCGAATCGGCGTAGAAGTTGTCGCCGAAAGTCCACTGGCGGGCCATGGCGTGATGGTTCGGGGTCACGCCGACATCCTTGATGCTCAGCCGCTGGCGCAGGCCATCCACGTAACCGCGCATTCCAAAGCGCGCCAATTCGGGACTGCCCATGGCCGGCCCGTTGGACGCCGCGGGAATGTCGCCCAGCATCTCGTCGTAAGTGCGGCCCTCCTTGACGATCAGCGCCACGTAGCGCACCCCGGCGGGCAGCGGCGGCGGGGCGACTGCGCGCGGCTCGAAGCCGTTCGCCTGCATGACGAAGGCAGTCCGCGCCGGCAGTTCCTCCGGCTTGGGGATGGGGAACGCCGAAATCGACCCCTGACGCCATTCGACGCCGCCGAACGGAGCGTTGGCGCCCTGTCCCTTGGTGTTCGCCACCAGCACCGTATCGTGGTCGATGGCCACGCGGGTGGGAAACCAGCCCACGGGAATGTGGCCGAGGACGCGCCGCAGGCGCACGTCGATCGCGGCCACCGCGTTGATGCCGCTCTCCGCTACGAACAAGAGCCCGGACCGCTCGTCGTAAGCCATCCCGGCCGGGCGCACGCCGCGGAGTTGTTCGAGGCCCGGAATCCGGATAGGGATCTCCGCTTCGACGCGGTTCGTCGCAGCGTCGATCGCCGTGATGGAGTCGCCGCCCCCATTAGCGACAAATACCTGGCCCGCCGCCGCGGCCACGCCGGAGGGATCTGGCGCTCCGGTGGGGATGGCCGCTTCCACTTTGGGAGCGGATGGGTCGGAGACGTCCACCACCGCCAGCGACCCAGATTCCCCGGCGTCCGCGGCATACAACTTGCGCCGGTCCGGCGAGAGCGCCAGCGCCAGCGGAGCCCCCGCCACGGGCGCCCAGGCGACGATCTGCCGCGAGCGCGTCTCCACCACGGCCACGCGGCAGTTGGCTTCATCGGCCGCATAGAGCAGGCCGCCGGCGGCGTCCAAAACCAGGTCGCCGGCGTAGGCGCGCGCGGCCCCGCCCTGGTTGAGGTCGATGGCGCGCAGGCGTCCGGCGCCCCAGTCGGCAAAGCTGATGCGTCCGGATGCGCCTTCGGAGGCGAACACGGCGCGCTCGCCCGAAAACACCAGCCCACGGGCGGCGCCGCGCCCATTCGAAGCGTCGAACGGCGCCCGTGAGTCGAACGCGTTCGCGGCCGGTTGGAACGCCTCCCAGCGGCCGTCCTTCTGGCGCTCCATCGCCATGGGAGTGCTGGCGTCCTGCCCCGCGCTGGCCGTCGCCAGTACTTTGCCCGAGGCGCTCACCGCCAAACCGAACGGGTCTGGGCCGGTGAGGTATTGGTCTCCGGCGGGCGCGACAATGCGCCCACCCGGCAGGATGGAAGCGCCGGAATTTCGCGACGCGGGACGCATTCCGGCGGGTGCGGCGTACCATTGCGCGCAGACCAGCGCGGACACCGCCGCAAGCGCCGGCGAATATCGCCAGACGGCCAGCACTTCTCCATCATATAGGACCGGGGAATGCCGCGAGTTTCGGACAATTGGACCCGCCGGGTTTGTGCTGTAATTAGACTAATATGAAATGGCCCGCCCAGCGCCGTGCCGGAAACGCCGCGCAAGCCTTGCGGCGGGACCTGCGCGCGACGGCGGACGCGGGGGTAGACGGAACCGCACAGGAGGAGAGGAATGGCGTCGACTAGTCTTCCGCATGCCTCCCCGAGGCCGCTGGAGGACCCGCTCGCCCATCTGCCCTGCTCGAGCATTCTGGAGTACCGCAAGGGCCAGGTGATTTACGATCAGCAGCAACCCTCCACCGCCATCTATCTGGTGATCGACGGCAAGGTGAAGGTGTCGCGCGTGGCCGACGACGGCCACCAGGTGGTGGTCGATATCTACCAGCCCGACGAGTTCTTCGGCGAATCGGCGTTTCTGAACCTGGCGCACCGGCCCGAGCAGGCCACCGCCCTCGAAACCACCAAGCTGATGACCTGGACCGCCCCGGAGATCGAAGAGATCATTGCCAGACGTCCGCGCCTGGCCGTGGCGCTGCTCCAGATTCTGGTCCAGCGCACGCTGGATTTCACGCACCGCATCGAAAGCTTCTCGGTGGACAACATCGCGCGGCGCCTGGCGCGCTCGCTGATCCGCTTCTCGGAGCGATTGGGCGTCCCGGAAGCCGACGGCGCGGTGCGCATGACGCCCTTCACCCACGAGTTGCTTTCGCAATACGTGGGCACGTCGCGCGAGATCGTGACGCATTATATGAACCAGTTCCGGCGCCAGGGCTTCTTGCGGTATTCGCGCAAGGGCATCATCCTGTACCGCGAAGCCTTCCAGAATTGGCTGCGCGAGAACTGCTGAATCGGCTGGCCCCTCGAGGCGCCCATTCGGAACCGCGAAGGTGAGCGGTTGCTGGGAGGCTTGCATGCATCGACGAGCTTTTCTGAAGTCCGCCGCGGCGGCGTCCGGCGCCATTTTCACGCGCCGCGCGGAAGCCGCCCTTCCCCAGGCAAAAGTCGTTCGCGTCCGCATTTACCAGCCTCCCAACCTCAACCGCACGTTCAACCAGAGCGATATGGTGGTGGCGGTGGAGACCGACATCGGGATCACCGGCTATGGGGAAGGCGGCACGAAGGACCTGCTGGAGCAGTGCGCCGGCTCGCTGATCGGCAAGGACCCCTTTCGCATCGAAGCCATCTGGCAGGAGATGTACATGGCATGGTTCTATTCGCCGGGCCGGGAGAAGATCGACGCCCTCGGCGCCCTGGACCTGGCGCTGTGGGACATCAAAGGCAAGGCGTTGCAGGCGCCGGTGCACCAAATTCTGGGCGGCGCGGTGCGCAATTACTGCGAGTGCTACCCCACCGGCGGCGTGGGCGGCGGCGGAATGAGCCTGCGTGACCGGGCCAAGGCCACCATCGACGCGGGCTACCGCGCCTTCCGCATCGACGCCGCCGCCGGCGCGCCGGTGGTGGACAACACCTTCAACGCCCGCGAACGCTCCAGCCTGGTGGCCCAGGCGTGCAGGGAGGTGCGCGAAGGCGTCGGCAAGAGCGGCGATTGGACCATCGACCTGCACCAGCGGTTCGACTACGCCGACGCCCTTCGCTGCTGCCGGCTGATCGAGGAATACGAGCCCTACCTGGTGGAAGATCCGGTCCGCGACGAGCAGTTTCTCGACGATATTCCCAAACTGCGGCGCATGACGTCGGTCCCCCTCGCGGCCGGCGAGGAATGGGGGCAGCGTTGGGATTTCAATAAACTCGTGGAGAACCACGACATCGACTACAACCGCTGCACCCTGCCGAACATCGGCGGGATTACGGAAATGACCAAGGTGATGGCCTTGTGCGAGACGCACGCCGTGGGCATGGTCCCGCATTTCACCGGCCCCATCGCCACGGCCGCGCTGGTGAATTGCCTGGCCACCTTCCCCGGCCAGGCGCTATTCGAATACAACTACGGCAACCGGCGCATCGATTACCTGCCCGAGTACGTCGATTTCAAGCAGGGCAAGCTCTACGTCAACCAGCGGCCCGGCCTGGGCGTGACGGTCGACGCCAAGACGCTGACATCGGTGGGCGAAGTCACTCAGCCGGTGCAGCGCCCGTTGTATAAGCGGCCGGACGGATCGCCCTCGCACTGGTAGGCGTCAGGCTTCGCCGCGGGCGCGCAACGCCGCCAGCCGCTTGGCGCGATTCGAGAGAATCTCGGCCCGCAGCGCGGCTTCGTCGTGCTGCACCAGGCGTTCCAACGGCGTGTTCTCCTCGAAATGCGACCGGACGATTTCCGGCACGTCCGCCGCGCTGACGCCGCAGTACCAGACGCCCTCCGGATAGACGATCATGTTGGGGCCCCAATCGCACAAGCCGAGCGATCCGCAGGCAGTCACCTGCACTTCGTCTTCAAGACCGCGAGCGATGATCTCCCGCCGCAGCGCCTCAAGGGTCTCTTCCCCTCCCCGCGTGCAGCAACCGGCCACGCCGGCCGGCTTTTTCTGATCGCAAACGAACACGTGAAAGTGAAACGCTTCCATGGCACGCTCCCAGGTTTCAGAGTATCAGAACGGAAAACCGGGGACGATTCTACGGCCGGGGCGAGGAGGATTTGCCGGAGGAAGAGGGATTCGTTTGGCTCCCAGGCGGGGCAAGAGGCTGGCGTAGTCCCAGATGTTGTCCACTAACTGCCGGAGCAACTCAGGGGCAATCGGGGCTTCGCGGAAGGATTCCTCAGTCGCGCGCTGCAGGCCATCGCGGACTTCATCAAAGCGTACCGCTCCCGCCGGCGTGAGGAGATCCCGCTGGAGCCGCCCTTATGAGCGTGGCGGCTCCGGCCTATTCCGGCGCCACCACGAATTGACCGAACTGGAGCGCGCGCTGTAGACTGAAAGCGAACGCGGGTTAGAACTGTATCATGAATACTATGACCGTCATCGTGAAAAGCAAAACGCCGATCATTGTGCCTCCCTCCGTGCGTCGGCGGGCGGGCCTTAAGAGCGGCGACAAGCTGCATTTCAGGGTGTCGGGTAGGGTGATCACCATCCTTCCGAACGGGCCAAAGTCCGACGACGAATACACCCCAGCGCAACGGAAAGCCATTGACCGCGGCATTGCCCAGAGCGAGAAAGAGTTTGCCGCGGGCAAGTCCTACGGCCCGTTCGACACTGCCGCGGAGGTGATTGCGTCGCTCGACGCCAACCTGCGCCGGCGTGCCCGCGCCAAGAAGCTAAAACCGACCGTTCGATGAGGATCGACTTTACCGACCGCGTGCTTGACGCGATGGAGGACGCCCCTCAAGCCGTACGTAAGGCCTTCCGCAAACAACTTCGCTTCCTCGCCGACAACCTCCACCATCCGTCCCTCCGAGCCAAGAAATACGACGAAGCCCGCGACATCTGGCAGGCCCGCGTGAATGACGACTGGCGATTCTACTTCAAGATCGTGGACGACATCTACCGATTGGAAAATCTCACGAAGCATCCGAAATGACGCGAACCGAAGCTGGTCTCCGTGCCTCGCTGCGAAAGACAATCGACTCGTTTTCTTATTTGCACCCCGCGTCCTGCGTGTGCTCTGGGGCAGCGGCAGTTGCGCTGTTTGCGGGACGTGTTCTTGCACCCTAGCCACGTGCCTTCGGTACTAGCAGCCTGTGGTGAAAGTAACTCGTTTCGGCGTGGCGTAAGACCGCCGGAAAGGCGACTCGCACAGAGGCGCTACAACGCGTTCCTGCGGCCCGGTTGAGGGTTTGGGTATCCACAAAACGGCCTCGAACTCGTCCGTTTCCGCCGAGACTGACTTTCACCACGGGCTGCTAGGCTACGCTCCGAGAACGGTACGTATCCCGCACACGCAACATGCGCTATACGCAAGTCATTGAAAAAAAGCAAGATAACATGGCGGAGGAAGAGGGATTCGTGCGGCTTCCGCCGTTGTTGTTGACGCGACGGGCGTTTCACGGGAGCAAGCCTGTGATGCGAACGTTCCGAGTCAGATTCGGAAGCGCGCAATCAGCGACTGAGTGTCGCGGTAACACTTGTCAAATGACCTCGCGGACCTCGCCTGGTTCAGGTCGAATATCGCCGCCAGGGCAGGCTGGTCGATGGTCTCGGAGTAGACCCGCCCGTGCATACGCTCGCGGAGCCACCCCTTTGCTCCTCGAATTTCTTCCGGGTCCTCAGGACGAGCCAAATCAACGGGGAGCCCTCGCCTTCCGCGAATCGACTGCGCGGCTGCCAGAAACCAACCCTCAAATTCGCGTTGGGGAAGGATCACCGACACTAGCAGTCCCATTCCTGATGCCTCCGCACGAGCCAAGAGACGTGGGGCCAACTCGGCCGGGCAATCGTCGTCGCTATCGAGAAGAACGAAGATTCCTCCACGCGGGCGCGCCTTAAGCGCTGCCAGTTCGACAGCTCGCTCGAGTTCACCGGCCGTGTGCACCAGGCTGCTCCGCGGCCTCCGGATCGGCTGCTGGACATCCAGCGGTACGCCGGGATCGATATCGTATCCGATTCGGCGAAACAAGATGGGAGCGGCCTTAAAATCACCGTGGCCTTCCACCACAAGACCGACCTTGATCGGTGTCACAACCCGGCTCCGTCAAACAGGACAAATTGTCTCGGCGGTCTTGGACCGAGGAGCTTGATGTCCGGCCGCAACTGATCAAGGCGGAGCAGTTCGCCAGGTGTGTAAAGTCCCTTGCGAACGGCTTCGCGACTTGCCTCATCGACAGGGGCAATTTGCGTCGTGCCTTTGTCGGCGTGGACCGCAAGGAGGAGTTCAGCCTCAATGTCAGCGCTGTCAAGCAGGTCGGGGCTGTGCGTCGTGACGATCACCTGCGTTGACTGGCTCGCCTCCCTAAGCGCGTCAAGTAGTGCACCAACCGCCGCGGGATGCAGGGCAACTTCGGGCTCTTCAATGCCCACCAAAGGTACGTTTGAGTCTGCAGAGTCTTGAGACTGAAACAAGGCGACGAGAATGCCGAGCGCGCGAAGAGTGCCATCCGACATGTTGCCGGCAAAGAACCGCCACGGGTCGCTGGAACCCGCTACCTCCTGCCGAAACTCCAAGGTTGCTTTGGGTGGAACGTCTTTCACGTCGACACCACTGACACCGGGAACGATCGAAGCGAGATACTCCTCAATACGTTTCTTGCGGGCTTCGTCACGTATGGAAAGTTGTCTCAGCACGCTAGTCAGGTTGCTGCCGTCGCGGACAAGAAGCTCTCCGGAATCCGGCGGTTGGAAATCGCGTATCCTGTCTGGATTCAGGCTGTAGAAACCCATCCTCGACAGAGCATCGTAGACAGGCCTGAACCTTGGCACGCCTGAAACATTCACCAGATAAAGGCGGTCCTTCAAAGCGGCTGGTGGAGCAATGCCGTTTCGTGTTCCGCCTAACTCAAACTCCTTAACTTCTCCTGCGACCACCAGGAAACGGGCTCCCTCGGGTCCGAGAATCACGCACTCCTCGGTCTGAACCTCGTAACCGCCCTGCGGACGCGCGCCAATTCTAAAAGCATAATGGCCCGCCGCAGAAGGCAACTGGAATTCCAAACGGATTCCAAAGTGCCTCGGATGCCCACCGCTTCGACGGCGCACTTCGGCGATGCCGCCGCGCTCGCGCAAGGCATTGTCGAGAGAAGTTCGTAGTGAATCGCTCGTGAACCGCAAGGCGTCCAGAAAGTTGCTCTTCCCGGAGCCGTTTGGGCCCACCAGGAAGGTCAGCGCACGCAAATCCACTCCACTCGCGGCGATGCTCTTGTAGTCCTTCAGCACGACACGCGTTAAGAAGGGCGTCACGTCTATCATTGTAGTCTCATACCGAACTGATCTTTTGGAACCAGCTTCGGATGAGCGGCCAGCGTCATTCCACGCATACCGCTCTCGAAGACGAGCGCGTCTGCCCTGCATGCCTCCACTGGCGGCGCTCATGGGCGAAATGGGCCAGGGGATAACACGTAATAGAACCACGCATCCTGCGTAACTGTTAAGTTGCCTATTTACAGCAAGATAACATGGCGGAGGAAGAGGGATTCGAACCCCCGAGCGAGTTACCCCGCTAACGGTTTTCAAGACCGCCGGTTTCAACCACTCACCCATTCCTCCAACTCCAAGGCTAGCCGATCCTCGGTTTTTCCGCAATGAAACGCAACGAAACGCGTGGGCAACCGTTCTATCGAAGACGCTGCGGGTGGGGCGGGCCGAGCAATCGCCGCGCCGCGGGTTTGTAGTACGATACGGACAGGAGCGTGTTCTGAAGCAAGCCCACGTTAACGAAACCGCGGAACTCGAAACTACCGTCCCCACCTGGCTCGCCGCGGTCCGCGCGGCCGAATCGAAAAAAGCCACCGACATCCTGGTCCTGGACCTCACGGGCATTACCTCGTTCGCGGATTTTTTCGTAATCTGCACCGGCGCGAACCAAAGGCAGGTCCAGGCCATCGCCGACGAGGTCAACCTGCAATTGAAGCGGCGCGCCGGCGAACTGCCCATCAGCGTCGAGGGCTACGACCAGGCCGAATGGGTGCTGGCCGACTATGGCGACCTGCTGGTCCACGTTTTCTCGTCCAAGGCGCGCGAATATTACGGCCTTGAGCGTCTGTGGCGCGGCGCGAAGCTGACGCCGATTCCGGAGGAGTAGCCTCCGCTCGCTTCCGGGCGCCGGGCGGCTGCCATGAAGATCCATCTCTATTTCATCGGAAAACCCAAGGATCCGCACGCCAATGCGCTGGCCGAGGACTACGCCGGGCGGGCGGCGCGTTATGCCACGGTGGAGATGCGCGAAATCCGGCCCGAGCGCACGGACCTGTGGGCCAAGCACCCCGCCGCGCGCAAGATTTTTCTCGATCCGGGCGGCAAGCCGATAAGCTCCGCCGGCTTTGCGGGGCTCGTTTCCAAGGCTGAAATGGAAGGGCGCGACCTGGTCTTTCTGGTCGGCGGACACGACGGGCTGCCCGCCGGATGGGCCGCCCGCGCCGACCTGCTGGCCTCGCTTTCCCCCATGACTTTTCCCCACGAATTGGCGCGCGCCATGCTGGCCGAGCAGATCTACCGGGCATTCGCCACCTTGCGGGGGCATCCCTACCCGCGATAACGTAGGATGACACCGCATCATGTCTTGGTTTAAACGGGACGGGCCGCCAGGCGAACCACTGCCGCGCATCGAGGACAAGGAGCGCCGCGTGCGCACCGAAGGACTGTGGCAGAAGTGCGCCGGATGCCGCCAGATTGTCTGGAAGAAGGATCTCGAAGACAACTGGAACGTGTGCCCGCGCTGCGGCGCGCACTCGCGCATCGATGCCGTCACCCGGCTCAAGCTTCTGTTGGATGGCGGCGCGTACCGCCAGTTCGACGCCGGCTTGCGGTCGTCCGACCCGCTCGGCTTCGTGGACAGCAAGCCCTACGGCGAGCGCCTCGAGGCTTCCCGCCAGGCCACCAGCTTGTGCGACGCGCTGATCTCGGCCGAGGGCAAGCTCGATGGACGGCCCATCCAAATCTGCTCCATGGAGAATCGGTTCATCGGCGGCAGCATGGGCAGCGTGGTGGGCGAGATGATCACGCGCTCCATCGAGCGGGCCATCGCGCGGCGCGCTCCCCTGGTGATCGTCTCGGCCTCCGGCGGCGCGCGCATGCAGGAAGGCGCCGTCAGCCTCATGCAAATGGCCAAGATCTCCGCCGCGCTGATGCGCCTCGACGAGGCCCGCCTGCCCTACATCAGCGTGCTCACCGATCCCACCACGGGCGGCGTCACGGCCAGTTACGCCATGCTGGGCGACCTCAATATCGCCGAACCCGGCGCGCTCATCGGCTTCGCGGGGCCGCGCGTCATCGAGCAAACCATCCGCCAGAAGCTGCCCGAGGGATTCCAACGCTCGGAGTTCCTGCTGAAACACGGGATGCTGGACGCGGTGGTTCCGCGCCTCGAAATGAAGCCGTACATTTCACGGGCGCTGAAATTCTTCGTGGGCTAAGTGAACTACCCGGATTCGGTTCAGTTTCTGTACGCGCTCGGCAACGAGATCCGCACCGCCAAGCTGGGCTTGGAGCGCATTCGCGCCGTGCTGGACGCGCTGGGACGGCCGCAGAACCGATGCCGCTTCGTACACGTCGCCGGCACCAACGGCAAAGGCTCCACCTGCGCCATGATCGAATCCGGCCTGCGCGCCGCCGGAATGCGCACCGGCCTGTTCACCTCTCCTCACCTCGCGGAGCCTGCCGAGCGCATCCGCATCGATGGAAGACCGGTGGACGCCGGACGCTTCGCCGCCGCCTTCGACCGCGTTCACCGGACCGTCGAGGAGCTGATCGAGGCCGGCGCCATCGACCTGCACACCACGTACTTCGAGACGGTCACCGCCATGGCGCTGCTGATCTTCGCGGAAGAGCGCACGGAAATGGCCGTACTGGAAGTCGGGCTGGGCGGGCGGTTGGACGCCACCAACGTGGTGCGGCCCGAACTTTGCGTCGTCACGCCCATCGATTTCGATCACGAGGCTTTCCTGGGCCGCGGCCTGGAATCCATCGCCGCGGAAAAGGCGGGCATCCTGAAGCCCGGCGTCCCGGCGGTTTTCGCCCGCCAGCGCCCCGAGGCCGGGCCGGTGCTCGACGCGCGCGCGGAGCGGGTGGGCGCGCCCGTGGCCCGCACTTCCGGCCTGCTAATCGACGCTCTGGAACTGCACCCGCGGGGCAGCCGGTTCACAGTGGGGCAGGCTTCCCAGCCTGCCCTGGTCGTCGATTGCCCCCTGGCCGGCGAGCACCAAGTCGAAAATGCCGTCACGGCCGCCCTGGCCCTGCGCACGCTCGGCGTCCCCGATGCTTCGATTCGCGCGGGCATCGCCGCCGCGCGCTGGCCCGGCCGGCTCGAGCGGATTTCCGAGAGCCCTGAGATCGTCCTCGATGGCGCCCATAATCCCGCCGCGGCGCGCGCCTTAGCCGCCTACATCGAGCGGTTCTACGGGGACCGCCGCGTGCGCCTGATCTACGGGGCCATGCGCGACAAATCCGTCGCCGAAATTGGCGGCATTCTGTTCCCCCTTGCGCAAGAGGTGATTGTGACCGCGCCACGCCAGTCCCGCGCCATCGCGCCGGAGGCGTTGCGGGGAGTGGTGGACCACCCCAACGTGCGCGTCGCCGCGCGCCTCGAAGACGCCCTGGCAGAGACGCCCGGCGACGCCGTCACGTTCATCACCGGCTCTCTGTTCCTGGTGGCCGAGGCGCGGGCCATCCTGGCGCCCGGCGCCTGACTCGCCGCGCCGGGAAAAGCCAGAGCGTGCGTTTCTTAACATCTGGCGCAACCCGGGCAAAGAAACATGGTGAAGAATCTGGACTGTTTTGGTATTCTTGGTCAGTACTAGGATCGCAGGATGTAAAACCTGCGGAACATTCGCACTTAGGAGGGATCACCATGAAACTCAAACGACTCGACATGTGGCTCGTGCCACTGGCGCTACTCAGCCTCACCGCTGCCTCGGCGTTTGCCAATTCGGTAGCCTGTGCGCAGGCCGGGGCGGACCCCGCCGGGGCTGTCAACCCGGGCAGCCCAAACACCGCCTATGAAGCCGACGTGGCGGGGGGCGCTGACGCGTGCAACATCATTATCACGTTCAACGCCAACGGTTCGATCAGCACCACCCTTGGCGCCACGGATCCTTATGACGGCACCGAGGACCAGTTGGTAGGCATTGTCAACAACACCAACGCGGCGATTACGTCCATCTTCCTGACAAACCCGGGCGTCGGTATTTTCGGGTTCGATGGCGACGGTATTTGCGCCTATGATCTGCCGTTCGCAACGGCCGCGCCGGGAACGTCGAACAATGCCGGCTGCTTGTCCGGGAACACCTCGGCCGACCCCGGAGATTACCTGGGTTCGGCGAGCAGTTTCAGCGGCATCAATGCCGCCGATGACGCCGGCACTGTCAACTTTGCCAATGGCGTAGGCGCCGGCATGACGGGATATTTCTCGTTGGAGGATCCCGCCAGTCTGAACCTGTCGGTTAACAGCCCGGAGCCGGCCTCCCTGACCCTTATGATCGTCGGCCTGTGCGGATTGGGCCTGCGCCGGCGGCGCGCGCAACGAGGGTAGGGTCCCTCATCCGCCTCCAGTAATTCGACTCGGGGGTCCCCAGGGATCTGCATTGGGGCTCCCGAGTATCCGCATCACGCCCCCGCGCTCATCGTTTACGATCGACGCTGCCTCTAGCGTTCGGCCTGTTTCAGCTCTCGCATCATGCCTGGCAGTCCCCACTGCATTTGCGCTCCGCCGGGATAGTCGATCGGCGGGCTGGTTCCGGACATCGGGTCGCCGGTGTGCGGCGTCCGTATGGCCGGAAAGTAAACCACCGCATCCCCGTTGGTTTGGCCCCGTCCGCGGTAGCGCGCGCGGGCTTCCTTGCCGCCCAGAAACACGCCCGCCAGGATCGCGCCTTCGTCGGTGAGGTACACGGCGACATTCCCGCCGTCGCCTTCAATCTCATATAGGTCGTTCTTGACCTGGTTAAGGGTCGTCTTGCGCGCCTGGGCCCAGGCTTGCTTCCGGAGAGTCGCGCCGGCGGCGTCCCCCGGACCCTTGCTATGATTGGGGCGAAGCGATGAGTCTGCTCCGTTCCGCCCTATTCTCCATCCCTCTGATCGCGCTCGCCACCATAGTGATGGGCACCCTGTCGCTGGCCGCTTCTTTCTTCGACCGCACGGGCAATTCCCAGCACCGCATCGCGCGAGTTTGGGCCAGGATGCTGTTGGCGGTGAGCTTCATCCGCGTGCGCGTCGAGGGATTGGAGAAGCTCGACCCGAAGGGCAGTTACGTGTTCGCCGGCAACCACGCCAGCTTCATGGATATTCCCGCGATTCTCGCCCTGCTGCCCTACCAGTTCCGTTTCTTCGCCAAGAAGGGACTGTTCAGCATCCCGTTTCTGGGCACGCATCTGCGGCGCGCGGGACACGTCGAGGTGGATCGCTCGAGCGCACGCGCGTCGCTCAGGAGCATGGGGGCGGGGGCGCGCCTGGTTCGCGAGCGCGGCGTTTCGGTGCTGCTGTTTCCGGAAGGCGGCCGTTCGCCCAAAGGGCTGCGCGAGTTCAAGGAGGGCGCCGCTTATATTGCCATCAAGGCCGGCGTTCCGGTGGTCCCTATTGCCCTGGTGGGCATGCGCCGCCTGCTGCCCATGGGTTCCATCCACATCCGCCCGGGCCGCGTTCGCCTCCGCGTGGGAGATCCCATTCCGGTGACCGGCCTCGCCCCGGGCGACCGCGCGGAGTTGACGCGGCGCATGTACGAAGAGGTCTCCCGGCTGTTGGAAACCACCCCCGCCAAAGTGTGAGGCGTGGCGGAATTCCCCCCAATCGTGCGATATTGAAACTTAATAGGGCGCGCCCGCCTTCGAGAGGATGCTTGAGGACCCTGCTGGTTTGCACCGTACTTGTTTTTAGCTTCCGCGCCCAAACTTCCCAGGTCGCCTTGATTGCCCTGGATGCCGCCAACTGGATCGCCGGCAGGCTGCCTGCGGATTGGCAAATCAAAGTGAACCACGGCAAGCCGGAAGTTTCCGTCTTCGCGGACCCCGCCGGTCCATGCCTGCGTTTGAAAAGCGTGAAATCGTCCTTCGCGCTGGAACGTATCGTCGATGTGGACCCGGCCCAGATGCCCTATCTGGGCTGGCGCTGGAAGGTGGCGCAACTGCCGCCGGGCGGCGATTTCCGGCATACCCTCACCGACGATCAGGCCGCCCAGGTCATGGTGGCTTTCACCGACCGGAAAGTGCTGTCGTATATCTGGGACAGCAACGCGCCCAAAGGCGCCGAGGAGAGCGCCGGATTCATCCCGCTGGTGCACGTGTTCGCCGTGGTGTGTGAATCGGGCACGGCCTTGCTGAACCAGTGGATTGCCGAGAATCGCAACGTGGCCGCCGATTACCAGCGCGCCTACGGCAAGCCGGCGCCGCACGTCAAAGGGTTGCGGCTGCAAATCAACTCCCAACACACCGGGACCACGGCGGAAAGCTACTTCGGCGAAGTGGCCTTCCGCACCACGCCGCGGTGATGCTCCTGATCACGGGCGGTACAGGCTTCGTGGGCGGGCATCTGCTGGAGAGACTGGCGGCATCCGGGGAGACGGCGCGCTGCCTGGTGCGCCGCAAGAAGCTGGCGCGCCCATTTCCCCCGGGGATGGAGCCGGTCTTTGGCGATTTGTCCACCGGCCAGGGGCTGGACGAAGCCCTGCGCGGGGTTGACGCGGTCATCCACCTGGCGGGCACGACCAAGGCGCTGCGGGCCGCCGATTACGATGCGGGAAACGCGCGCGCCACCGAGACGCTGGCGCGGGCCGTGGCTGGCCGGCCGGTGCGCTTCGTCCACGTGAGCTCGCTGGCGGCCATGGGGCCGGGCACGGCGGTGGAAGAAGACGCCGAGCCGCGGCCTGTCTCGCACTACGGCCGGTCGAAACTGGCAGCCGAGCGGAGCGTGCGCGCGCTGCTGCCGGACGCGGCGATCATGCGGCCCGCCGTGGTTTACGGCCCGCGCGATACGGACGTATTACAGGTTTTGAAATCCGTCGCCAAGGGATTGACGGTCGAGATCGCGGGCGGAAGCCAGTGGTTCAGCGCCATCTACGTGAAGGATTTGGCGGATGCCTTGGTGCTCGCGTCGCGCCATCCGCGGGCTGCCGGCCGGACGTACAATCTGGCGGCGCGCGAGCCGGCCTCGTGGCGTGGGTTGGGCCAGGCGGCGGCCCGCATCATGGGACGCCGGCCTCCGCGCGTGGTCGCCATCCCGTACGCCGCGGCCTACGCCGTGGGCGCCTGCGCGGAGGCTTGGTCGCGCCTGACCACTACGCCCGGCATCGTGTCGCGTGATAAGATTCGGGAGGCGCGCTGCCCATCCTGGACCTGCGATGTCCGCCGCGCGGCCGCCGAGCTCGGGTTTGAGGCGAAGACCACCTTGCAGGCCGGTCTCGCGGAGACGCTCGCTTGGTACAAGGAGTCGGGTTGGCTGACATACTAAACCACGCTACCGGGTTAGCCGATGCGTCCGCCGGGCTGGCGGGACGGGCCGCGGGCTCGCGCACGGATGTTGGCTTCTGGCCCGTCGACAAGGTCATCCTGGCCTACCAGACCTTCACCTTGCTGCTGGTCCTCGGTTGGTGGAACCGGCTTCCCGAAGCTCCCTTCTTCACCGCCGTTCACGTGGCCGCGGTGGCGCTTCTGCTGTTTGAGGTCAAGCGTCCCAATCCGACGAGTTGGTACTTCCGCAATTGGTATCCCCTGCCGTATGTGGGGGCCTGCTACAAGGAGATGGCTAAGCTCATCCCCGCGGTGCGCGGCTCGAACGCGGACCAGGCGCTGGCCAACTTGGATTTCCGGTTCTGGCACGCCAATCCATGCGTTTGGCTGGAACGCATTCAGTCGCCGGCGCTGACGGAATTCCTGCAACTCGCCTATACCCTGTTCCTGCCGGCGGTACTGCTGCTGGCAGCCGAGATCTGGCGGCGGCGGAACTACAAGGGCTTCCAATATTACGCTTTTTTAATCGCGATGGGCTTCCTGACCTCTTACATGGGATACCTGCTGGTGCCCGCGCGCGGCCCCCGCTTTCTGCTGGCCTCCTTGCAGCATGTACCGCTGCGCGGGTTATGGCTGTTCAGCGGCATGCAGGGGGGGCTTGACCGCCTGGAGTCGGTCGCCTTCGATTGTTTCCCGAGCGGCCACACGGAGCTCACCATTTTGGCCTGTTGGGGTAGCCGCATGGTATCGAAGCGGCTTTTTCGGATCTATTTGGCTTACACTCCGGCCCTCATTTTTGCTACAGTTTATCTTCGATACCACTATTCGGTCGATCTTTTGGCCGGGGCCGCCCTGGCGTCGATTTTGATACTGGGAGCCCCGCATTTTTACCGGAAGCTTTCACAAAGGGGCGTAACGATTGGGAGCCATTGAGGTCGTTTCGGCGGACAACAAGAAACTGCTGAAGGAGTTCGTCGAACTCCCCTACAGGCTCTACCGTGGGGACCCGTACTGGACGCCTCCGTTGCGGATCGCGGTGAAAGAACGGCTCGACCGCCGGAAGCATCCCTTCTACGCCAACGCCGACGCGGAGTTTTTTCTGGCGATGAGGGACGGCCGGGCGGTAGGGCGCGTGGCGGCGATCATCGACCGGAACCATAATAAGTTCCACGACGAACAAGCGGGTTTTTTTGGTTTCTTTGAAACGGAGAACGATTCCGCCGTGGCCAGCGCGCTGCTATTGCGGGCTCGCCAATGGGTATTCGACCGGGGCGCGAAATTCCTGCGAGGCCCGGTGAATCCCTCGACCAACTACGATTGTGCCATGCTGGTCGAGGGCTTCGATTCCCCCGCCATGATCGACATGACCTACAATCCGCCATACTATCCGGCTCTGATGGATGGCCTGGGGCTGCGGAAATCCAAGGACCTTTACGCCTACCTCCAGCACTCCGGCACGCTCGACGCCGACAAGATCGGGCGCGTCGCGGACAAGGCGCTCGCGAAGCACGGGATTCGCATTCGACCGATCGACGTGAAGAATTTTGACGCCGACGTGGAACGCATCTGGGAAGTATACAACTCGGCTTGGGAGAAGAACTGGGGATTCGTCCCGATGACCCGCGAGGAATTCCTCCTCCAGGGCAAGGAGATGAAGCAGATTCTCAAGCCCGATCTGGTGCTGATCGGCGAAAAAGAGGGACGCGTGGTGGGTTTCGCGCTCGCCCTTCCCGATATTAATCAAGCGCTGATTCATGCGGGTGGAAGTCTCTTTCCCACAGGCCTCATCAAAATCTTGTATTATCAACGTTTGGTCACTAATGTTCGGGTCCTTGCACTCGGGGTGGTGGAAGAGTATCGCGCTTCCGGCGTGGCGGCCGGATTTTACGTTACGCTGTGGCGCAACGCGAAACGTCTGGGCTACGGCCCTTGCGAAATGTCGTGGATACTCGAGGACAATGTACTGATGAATCGCTCGCTGATTGCCATGGGGGCGAAGCGGTACAAGACCTACCGAATTTATGAATGGAATTGAGGACCATGCGCTTATCGACTAGCGACATATCCGGCAAGAGGAAGGCAAGCGGCGCCAACGATCTCTTCGAGAAGTGCCGCGCGTTCACTCGTCCTAGTGAACTGCAAGCCGCCGGGCTTTACATGTATTTCGAAGTCTTCGGTGAGCGGGACGGCTGCGCACCGGGGGAAGTCCGGTTGGGCAAGCGCAAGGTGATGATGTTCGGGTCCAACGACTATCTCGACCTGATCAACCACCCCAAGGTGAAGGAAGCCGCCATCCAGGCCATCCGCAAGTACGGCAGCGGGTGCAGCGGGTCGCGCCTGCTGAACGGCACGCTCGACATGCACGTGAAGCTGGAACACGAACTGGCGGCCTTCGTCCACAAGGAAGCCGCCATCATTTTCGGCACCGGATTCCAGGCCAATTACGCCGCTCTCTCGGCCCTCACCGAGAAGGGCGACGTGATGATCTGCGATCACAACCTGCACGCCAGCCTGGTGGAAGGCGCGCTGCGGTCGCCGGCGCGGACCATGCGGTTCCGCCACAACGACCTCGAGCACTTCGAACGCTGTCTCGAAAACTGCCCGCCCGACGAGAAGATCTTCATCGTTTCCGAGGGCGTGTTCAGCATGGAAGGCGACATCGCCGATCTGGAAGGCATCACCCGCCTCGCCAAGCCCTACGGCGCGCGCGTCTACGTGGATGAGGCCCACGGCATCGGCGTGCTGGGAGCTACCGGCGCCGGCGCCGCCGAGCACCTCGGCCTGCTGGACGACATGGACATCGTGATGGGCACGTTCAGCAAGTCGCTGGCTTCGGTGGGCGGCTTTGTGGCCTCCGAGCGCGACGTCATCGATTACCTCAAGCACACCGCGCGGCCGTTCGTGTTCTCGGCCAGCCTGCCCCCGGCCTCGGTGGCCGCGGTGGGCGCGGCGTTACAGGTGATGCGGCAGGAACCCGAGCGCCGCCTGCACCTGCTGCGCACGGCGCAATTGCTGCGCGACGAACTGGCCGCCCGTGGCTTCAGCGTCCTCCCCGGCGAGACCGCCATCGTCCCCGTCGTGATCCAGGACGAACTCGATCTGTGCCGTCTCTGCAAGGCGCTGCTGGCCGAAGGCATCTATATCAACCCGGTGCTGCGCCCCGCCGCCGCGCAGAACCTGCTGCGCATCTCCTGTACCGCCGCCCACACCGAAAAGCATGTGGACCGGCTGGTATCCACTCTGGTCAAGGTGTCGGCCGCGCTTGGCATTGAGCGATAAGGCGGCCGCCGCGGCCCGGTCCATGCGGAACGTTGTCGTCCTCGGGTCCAAGGGCAATCTCGGCGGACAACTCCTGAAGCTCTATCCGCGGGCGGCGGGCTGGGACCGGGAGGATATCGACGTCACCGATTTCCCCTCGCTCCACGCTCGCATCGCCGGCATGGCATGCGTCCCCGACGCCATAATCAACTGCGTCGCGTTCAACGACGTGGATGGCGCCGAGGAGCGTCCCGAACAGGCCTTCCTGCTGAACGCCGAACTCCCCGGAGAATTGGCGCGGATCGCCTGCGAACTGGGCGTCCCGCTGGTCCACTACAGCACCAATTACGTCTTCGACGGCGTCAAGGGCGAATACGCGGAAGGGGACGCGCCGGCGCCGCTCTCGGTCTACGGGCGGTCGAAGCTCCTCGGAGAGCGGCGCATCGCCGAGCATGGCGGGCAGTGGTACGTGGTGCGCACGGCCGTGATTTTCGGCCCCAAGGGAGAGAGCGCTCTTTCCAAGAAAAGCTTCGTCGACATCATGCTCGATCTGTCCGAGAAGCGCGACGCCATCGAGGTGGTCTCCGACGAGATCAACAACCTGACCTACGCGCCGGATCTGGCCGAGGCCACGGGCCGTCTGCTCGCAACGCCGCCCGCCTCGGGAATCTATCACCTGACGAACAGCGGAGGCGCTAGCTGGTTCGAGTGCGCCAGGGAGGTGTTCCGCATAGCCGGGAGGAAGACGACCGCTATTCCGGTCCCCGCCGCCCGATTCCCGCGGAAGGCCTCGCGTCCCGCCAAGGCCCTCTTGCTGAACACCAAACAGCCGCTGCTACGCCCCTGGCAGGAGGCGCTGCGGGAATTCCTCGGCAAAGACCCGTTGGCCTAGTCCGGCTTCTTCACTTCCACGCCGGCCATGCCTTCGATGAAGGTCACGATGGCGGAGTGGTCCAGGTCGCCCTTGCCTTCGTTCATCAGGGCCATGAGCATCTGCTGCACCAGGCTGGTGAACGGCAGGGACACCTTCATGGATTCGGCCGCCAGCAGCGCGTTCCGCAGGTCCTTCTGATGCAGCCGGATGCGGAAGCCCGGCTTGAAATTGCGCGCGATGACCATGGGGGCCTTGGCGTTGAGGACCGTGCTGCCCGCCAAGCCGCCTTTCACGGCGTTGAAGACCACTTCCGGATCGAGACCCGCGCGGGTGGCCAGGACCAGCGCTTCGCCCATGGCCGCGATGTTGCACGCCACCATGATCTGGTTGGCCAGCTTGGTCACGTTGCCGGCGCCCACCGGCCCGGTCAGGGTCACGCTCGACCCCATCTTCCGCAGCACCGGCAGCGCCTTCTCGAAGACTTCCGGCTTGCCGCCAACCATGATGGCCAGCGTCGCATCCACGGCCTTCGGCTCGCCCCCGCTAACCGGGGCGTCCAGGAACTCCACCCCTTTTTCGGCGCACGCCGCCGCCACCTTCTGCGAAACCGTGGGGCTGATGGAACTCATATCCACGATCAGGCAGCCGGGCAGCGCGCCTTCGAGCACGCCCCCCGGGCCGAGGACGGCCGTCTCCACCTCCGGCCCGTCGGGCAGCATGGTAACCACCATTTCCGCGCGGCTGGCCGTGTGGCCGGCGGACACGCCCGCCTCCGCCCCCGCGGCCGTCAATTCCGCCACGGGACCGGGGGCAACGTCGAACACCACCAGACGATATCCCGCCTTCAACAAATTCCGGGCCATGGGTTTCCCCATGATCCCCAGACCGACAAAACCAATTGGACCCAACGAAGTTCTCCTTTTTCGATAGTCGTGGCGCGGACTCTCAGTCCGCCGCGCCGCCGCTCGCGGGCCGAGACGCATCCCGACCCGCGAGCGCCGCGTAGCTCTATACCTTTACGATGCTCCTCAGCACGGCGTCCCACGGCGCCCGATAGGCCTGGCCGGTTCCGCTGCGCGTGAGGCCCGCCGCCATGCGCGCAACTTCCTTGTCCCCAGGCGCTTCCTGCTTCACGGGGTCCCACTTAATAGAGCGGCCCAGGCGCAGAGACATGTTGGCCAGGTTGCAGGTGATGGCCACCCTATTGCCGTCTTCCACTTCGCAGAACGGGCGGTTGCGGCTCTTGATGCAATCGAGCCAGTCGCGCTCGTTCAGCACCATGGTGGGGTCCGCGCCGCTGGCGTCGAGGCCGTAGCGGGAATCCGTCGCCACCGCGCCCGCCGCCGTTCCTCTTCCCTGCCCAGGCGCTGCGCCCGGCCCCGCGCCCCGTCCGCCGCCGCGTCCAGCCGTGGCGGGCGTAACCGCGGAATCCGGGAGCCACGGCGTCCGCGGCGTACTCGTGTAAACCGGACCGCCGATGGGGTGCCCTTGGAACCGCGGAATGTCGTTGACCGGATCGCCCTTCATCTCCGTCGTAACGCTATAGCTGCCGGAAACGTTCATCTGCCCCTTGGTCCCCAGGTAAAGCTGGCCGGGGTTGGACGAACCGACGCTGGCCTCGCGGATGCTGCACGCCATGGTGAAGCCGGGCGCGCCGTTCTTGCCCGCAAACTCCCAGATGGCGTCCTGCAAGTCCGGCGTCTCGCCATCGTCGTCGTCGAGCGCATACCGGCCGCCGAGGGACATGACGCTGGTGGGACCCGGGACATCCATCAGCCACTGGATCTGGTCGATGATGTGCGCGCCCAGATTGGTCATCTGGCCGCCCGAATAATCCCAGAACCAGCGGAAGTGGTACAGGCCGCGGTGCGCCTGGTAAGGCTTCTTGGGGGCCGGCCCCTGCCACATGTCGTAATCGAAATCCTTAGGCGGGTCGGTGACCGGGGTCTTGCCGAAACCGGGATAGATATTGCGGCAGGAGGCGAACCTGACGCTGTGGATCTTGCCCAGCGTGCCGGCCTCGATCACCTTCTTGGCCGCCTTCACGCCGGCGCCCTGCCGGCGCTGCGTGCCCACCGTGACGATGCGCTTATACTGCCGCGCCGCCTGCACCATCCACTTGCCTTCGTCGTTGAACACCGTCATCGGCTTCTCGACGTAGACGTCTTTTCCGGCGTGGCACGCCATGATCGTCAGCAGCGCATGCCAGTGGTCGGGCGTGGCCACCACCACTCCCTGGATGTCCTTGTTCTCGTACATCTTCCGGAAATCGCCGTATCCTTTGGCCGTTCCGTTCCCGATGTACTTCAGCCCTTCCTCCACGCGCGGAGCGTAGGCGTCGCAGAGGCCCACGATATCCACGTCGCTCATCGTTTTGAGATCGGCCGTGTGCTGCTTCCCGATCAATCCGAACCCGATCAGCCCTACGCCGATGCGTTCGTTGGCGCCGAGGATCCGATTATAGGAGGCTGCCGTCAAGGCAGCCGCGCCCAGGAACGCTCGCCGCGTAGTCCCGGAGTTCCCCACTTCCTTTATCATTCATGCTCCTTCCAAGTCACCGTCGGCGGGCCGGAATTCCACTTCCGCGCACGCCCCACTGAACGAGGAGTATAAGAGATCCCACTCGCAATATCAACCCCAACCGGCCGGCTAATTCCGGTATTCGGATCCGCGATGGTACCATGGAGCGAAATCGCGGCCCGCTATGAACGAAGTCCTCAACTACTCAGCCACCCGCCAGGCATCCCTGGTGCGCCAGCGGCAAGTGTCTTCGCGTGAGTTGATCGCCGCCCATTTGGAGCGGATTTCGGAGGTGGACCCGAAGCTCCACGCCACCGTTGAAATCCTCGCCGGGCGGGCGCTGGCGGAGGCCGATGCGGCGGACGCGGCCCTGGCTCGCGGCGATCCGGCCGGGCCGCTGCACGGCGTACCGTTCAGCATCAAGGATTCGATCGAGGTCGCGGGAACCGTTTGCTCGGCCGGCACGCTCGGGCGGCGCGGCGCCGCGGCGTCCACCGTGGATGCGACTCTGGTCGCCCGTCTGCGCCGCGCCGGCGGCATCCCCATCGCCAGGACCAACCTGCCCGACCTGCTGTTCGCGTTTGAAAGCGACAACCTCATTTACGGACGCACCAACAACCCCTACGGCCTGAACCGTACCTGCGGGGGCAGCAGCGGCGGCGAGGGCGCCCTGATCGCGGCCGGCGGCTCGCCTCTCGGCTTGGGCAGCGATTCGGCCGGCAGCGTGCGTCTGCCCGCGGCCTTCTGCGGCATCGCCGGCATCAAGCCCACCTCCGGACGCCTGCCGCGCACCGGCCACTTCCCGCCCGCCGGAGGCTGGATCGCGCCGCTGTGGCAGATGGGCCCCATGGCGCGGCGCGTGGAGGACCTGGCGACCACAATGCCGCTGCTGGCCGGTCCCGACGGATGCGACCCCACGGCCGTCGGCATGCCGGTGCTGGACCCCGCCGCCGTCAAGCTGCGCTCGCTGCGGGCGGCGTTCTACACGGACAATGGGTTCGCCGCGGCGCAACCGGAAGTCGCCGGCGTGGTACGCGCCGCCGCACGGTCGCTAGCCGCCGAGACGGCCTGCATGGACGAAACCCGTCCCGCCTGCCTGGCCGCGGCCTACGACATCGAGATGAAACTCCTCGGTCCCGATGGCGGCGATTCCCTGCGCCATTACCTTGCGGAAGTGGGATCGACCCGCGCGCATCCCCTGCTCACCGGCTGGCTCGACAAGCTGGAACCCTACCGCACGGATCTGGCCGGCCTGCAAGGCTACTGGGCCGAATGGGACGCCTATCGCGCCGGGATGTGCGCTTTCCTCGGCCGCTACGACGTGATCCTGGCCCCAGCCTACACCCAGCCAGCGCTTCTCCATGGCGCGTCGATCCTCGATGAGAATTTCCGGGGCTTCAGCCACACCATGGCGTACAACGTGGCGGGCTGGCCGGCCGCCGTGGTGCGCTGTGGAGAGTCGGCCGATGGCCTCCCGATCGCCGTGCAGGTGGCCGCCGCCCCGTGGAGGGAAGACATCGTCCTGGCGGTGGCGGGAGCGATCGAGCAAGCCTTCGGGGGCTGGAAAGCGCCGAAGGCCCTATGATCCTATCGCCAAATTACGGTGATGCGCCTTCAATCGCTCTTTCTGCACGAGTGTATCGCGCGGCTTAGGGCGGATCCCGCAAAAAAGCCGATCGCGGCCGCGGCCACCAGTGAGCCTCCCAGATGCCGGCGGCCAAACCTCCGCAAGCCGGTGAGCGCATCTTTCAGGTCATGATCTTCGACGTACGATCCTGTGGCATCCAGCCGATCCGCTGCGCTGGCGGCGAGGTCGCCTGCCGCGCGAACGGAGGAGGCCGCCGTATGGAGCGCGTCCCCAGTCTGGTCACGCGCCTTATCGAGCCTCCTGCCGGCGGACCGGCCCAATGCCTCCACGGATTCCTTGGCCTCTTGGCCAAGCTCCGACGCCTGTTCGGCTAATGTGTTCAATGTAGTCAAGATGGTTCCTCCAGAGTCCGGGATGGTTTCCCGAGCATACTCCAAAAGAAAAACCGAGCACGTTTGCAGCCATCACGATCAGGCATATGGCGGGCGCTCCAAATGGTGGAATCCGCAGGAGCATGAGGCAGGATGGCCATCCTGCTCTTTCAATGAATATGTTATGCTCACTTTATGAGTAAGCGCCTTCAGGTCTTGCTTCCCGATCGGGAAATAGAGGCTATCCAGCGTCTGGCCAAGCGTGACCGCCTGACCGTGGGTGAATGGGTTCGACGCGGGCTTCGCGAGGTCTGCATGAGCCGGCCGGCGACCGAACCGGAAACCAAGTTGCGGTCGGTTCGGCGGGCCGCGGAGTACTCGTTTCCTACCGCCGGCATCGACCGGATGTTGGCCGAAATCGAACGAGGGTACGAGGGTTGATCTTCGTCGATTCCAATATCCCGATGTACCTGATCGGGGCCGCCCATCCGCACAAGGCGGAGGCGCAACTGATCTTGGAGCGCCTGATTGCGGCTGGCGAGCGCCTGGTTACCGACGCGGAAACGCTGCAAGAGATTCTTCACAGGTACACGGCCATCGAGAGCCGGGATGCTATCGGACCCGCACTCCAAGTGACATTGGACATCGTCGACGAGGTGTTCCCCATCGAGAAAGCGGACGCTCTGCGGGCCGGGGAGATCGTTCAAAATCGCGCATCGATGTCAGCCCGCGACGCCCTCCATATTGCGGTCATGGAGCGCCACGGCATTCGATCGATCTTGAGTTTCGACGCCGATTTCGACCGCTGGCCGGGCTTGCAGCGGATTCATCGGGTTTGAGCGGGCAAGGCCGATCGGGCGAACGCGCCGCGGAACTTCTAGCCGGACTTGCAGCGCGCCGCGAGGAAGCCCGTTGCCAGGGCGATATCTATGTCCGCGAGGAGCAACCCTTCCTTGCCATATGGCTGGTAGCCGATCAGCTTACCGTCGGGACGCACCACCGCCGAAGTGGTCGGCGACCCGGCGCTGGCGCAGTTCACGGTTGCGAAATAGCAGGTATTCTCGGCGGCGCGGCACAAGGCGGCTTTCTCATGGAACGAGTTCGCCGGGTCGGCGAAACTCGAGGCCACGTAACCCCCAGGCTCGGCTTCTCCGAAGTGCGGGTGGAATACGATGTGCGCGCCGCGCCGGGCGGCCCAGCGGACGGTTTCCGGATAGCGCCAACCCTCGTGGCAGATCGCCACGCCAAACGTCAGCGGACCGGCTTGGAAGACCCGCCTCCCGGAGCCGGGCGAATAGACGTCCTCCTCGGAAGGGTCGAGTTGAACCTTGTCCTGGAAGCCGGCGATGGTTCCGTCGGCATTGATCACCAGCGCCGTGATAAACCGGCCGCCATCGGCCACGCGCTCCGTGCCGAGAATCACCGTGACATTTGCCCTCGCAGCGGCCGCTGCCACCGCGGACCAGGCGCGTTCCAGAAACGCGGGGGCGGGGAGCGGCCCCGGCTTCCCCATGTCGCGGTAGCCCGGAATGTAACATTCCGGAAAGCAGACGATGCCGGCGCGCTCCATGCCCGCTTGAGCGATAGCCTGTTCCGCCAGCGCGACCGACTCCTCGCCAGTCGCCGCGCGCCGGATGTTGGCGAGTGCGATCCGAAACATGCTCATCCTTCATTGTGGAACAGACAATTAGGCGAAGATTAAGCGCCGGCCCTTTGGCTCCGGAATCGGATCGCCGAATTCCTTGGAGACATCGACCCAAAGGCGATTTGCATCCTGCGCGTTGACGAGTGCGGCTTCCTGGGTTACGCCGTGCGCCATGCATCCGGGAAGTTCCGGAACCTCCGCGATGAACGCCCCGTCTTCGTCGCTCCAATAGATGATGACTTCGTACTTGATCATGATTGGCACAAATCATCAAACCGGATAGCCGCATCGGCGGCACCGCTGAGACGCAGCCGTAGTGTCTTCTCAGCTCCCTTATCGACATTCTATGCCCAAACCGGAGAGTTTACGGCTGCGCCCAAGTCCCGCCGCGGGAAAGGAATGGGCGATACTCACGTGTTCTGAGCCTCGACGCCGGCGCCAACCGCTGGCCGGGAACGCAGCGGATTTACCGGATTTGAGCGGGCAGGGCCCGCTTGTACGACGGGCGCGGCGATCGTCCCGACCTCCGCTATTGCGCCCGGGTTGCGCCGTCTCAGCGTCCGAGCGTTATACTCCATGTGTGGCGCCGCGGATTGAGTTATCCTTCCAGCTCACAGAGAAGGACGTTGCTGGCATGTATGGTGAGGCCTCTGCCCGTTGGCGTAGGAGGTGCCTTCTCCCTGGGGTTATCGTGACCCTAACGGGTTTCGCAGCACTCTTCCTGGAACCGGACTGGCCTGGTCCAGCATTTGCCGCGATGACTATCGGCGCCCTCCTCATCTATTGCGGAACGCTCATGGTGGGAGCATTCAGAAGAGCGAGTATCCGCCGCCTTCGCCTTAATCCGATCGCGCTGGTGAAGACGCGCTACGAGGTGTTTGATGATCGTTTGACCGTCGAGTCGGAACTGGCCCGCTGCGAAATCCGCTGGCAGGGCTTCCTGAAAGCAAGAGAGACGACAGGTTACCTCTGCCTGTTCTCGGAGCCGATGTCGGCGTTAATTATCCCACTCGCGTACCTGTCGCCGAGTCAGGCACTGCAGCTTCGAGAACTGGTGAGAGGCCGCGTTCCGTCGGAGCCCACCAAGGGCCATTCGCTGTACAGCATTGGAGTTTGAGTCTCTGCCGGGTGTCAGAGTCGGTAACCGCCGGCAGCTCCCCTACTTCGGCAGAATCCCCTTGTCTTCGTCGATCACGATGCGCTGGTTCACAGCCATCCCGCCGAAATGCTGTCTCGGGCCGGTGGGCCATTCCACGTCCAGCGAGGACACCATCGTATCGGCGCCCAGCCCGAAGGTCAGCGGCAGTTCGCTCTGCGAGCAGTAACTGGAGCCGCTGCGGACCATGTTCCACTGCTCGCCGGACGCGCTCTTGATGCGCACCACGGCGCCGATGCCGTCGCGATTCGAGCGCGCTCCCACCAGCCGCACGCTCAGCCAGTGATTGCGATTGCCGCCGTCGTTGCGGAACAGATAGGCGGGGCCGTTGTTGGTCGAGACCAGGATGTCCAGGTCGCCGTCCTGGTCGTAATCCGCATAGGCGGCGCCGCGCGCCACCATCGGACGCATGAAATCCGCGCCCACTTGGCCGGACACGTTGTCGAACTTGTGATTGCCCAAGTTGCGGAACAGCAGCGGGGCCTCGCGGTAGCCGATGCGCGGCTGCACCCGGCCGATCTGATCTTCGATGTGGCCGTTGGCCGCGAAAATGTCGGGATGGCCGTCCAGATCGTAATCGAAAAAGAAAACCCCGAAGCTCAGCGAAAGCAGGCTGGCGCGGCCCACCGTGGAAAGCGGCGCTTCGTCCACGAAAAGGCCCGTGCCCTCGTTGTGATAGAGCCCCAGCATCTGGCCCGAGAAATTGCCCACCAGCAGGTGCGGCCGTCCGCTGCGATCGTAATCGCCGGCGTCGGCGCCCATGGCCCCGCGCGCCACGCCATCCTCGCCGTAGGCCACGCCGGCGGACATGCCTTCTTCCTTGAACGTCCCGTTCTTCAGGTTGCGGTAGAGCTTGTTCGGCTGCGTGTCGTTGGCCACGAATATGTCCGGCCACCCGTCGCCGTTATAATCGAGCACCGTCACGCCCAGCGACTTGCTGGTGGGGTCGCCCACGCCCGCGCGCTCGGCCACTTCCTCGAACTTGCCATTGCCCAGGTTATGGTACAGGCGGCTGGGCACGCCCTTGTAGGATTCCGGAGTGCAGTAGGACTTGGTCGCGCCGTCGAGCGAGCACCACAGGTCGGTCTGCGGACTCCACTGGACGTAGTTGGCGACGAACAAGTCCAGCTTGCCGTCGCGGTCGTAGTCGAGCCACGCCGCGCTGGTTCCCAGGCTGTCGTTCTTAATGCCGGCGGCTTTGGTAACGTCCTTGAACTTGCCGTTGCCTTCGTTGTGAAACAGATGGTCGCCGCCCAGGGCCGTAATGTAGACGTCGTCGCGGCCGTCGTTATCGTAATCGCCAATGGCCACGCCCAAGCCGTACATCGGCGCGTCCAGGCCGCTGCCGGCTGTGATGTTGGTGAACGTGCCGTCGTGGTTGTTGCGGTAGAGCGCCGGCAGCGTGCGGCGGCCCGTGGGCGAAAAATCCTTGCCGTTGATCAGCAGGATGTCCTGCCAGCCGTCGCCATCGGCGTCGAAGAACGCGCAGCCGGCCCCCAGCGTCTCGGGCAGATATTTCTTCCCGGTGCGCCCGGCGTTGTGAACGAAATGGATGCCGGCTTTGGCGGTGACATCCGTAAAAACGATGCCCGCCGGGCCGGCCGTTGCAGCGGGCTTGGAAGCCTGGCCCGCAAAAACGGCCGCCGCCGCCCCCGCCAGCGTCAGCGCCCACCACTTCATGGCTTCACCGCGCTTTCGTGATCGTGGATGGGCTGGCGCTCGTTATTGTCCTCCGGGCTGCTGGTCCGCCTGCGCTCCGTGATGGCTTGCGACGCCTCGTCGGCCTTGAAGCGGCGGAACAGCGCCTCCTCGCGCGCGGCCGCCTTCCCGTCCTCCAGGCCGCGGTAACACAGCATCCGCGTGTAATGCATTTGGACGTCCTCGGGGTCCACGCTCGACACGTCCTTGAGCACCGCGAGGGCCCGCACGTACTCTCGCTTCAGGAAGAAGATGCGGGCAATCTGGTTGAGCGCCACGCGGTCGCGCGGGTACTTCGCGCGCACCACGTTGAGCGATTCCAGCGCGCCGTCGTAATCGCCGTCGGCGCGCTGAATCTGGGCCTTGAAAAACCAGGTCCGCGCCAGCCCGGAATCGATCTTGAGCGCCTTCTCGATGTACGGCTTGGCGCGTTCGGTCTCGCCCTCCTGGATGAGCGCGCGCGCCACGTTCAGCCAGCCGTCCGCATAGCCCGCGTCGGCCTCGGTCACCTTCTGAAACGCGTATTCCGCGCCCTTGAGATCGCCTTGCAGCAGCAGGCCGATGCCCCAATCGTTCCAGCGCTCGCGGTCCTGCTTTCGCACGGCCGCCGTCCACCCGGGTTCTCCCAACGGGACCACCGCATGCGCCTCGGCCAGCGTGACGATGGGCAGAACGGGGATGCGGCCGCGGATCTTGCCCGAAACATCGGCCGGAATCGACGCCGGCGAAAACTCGTACTCCAGCCCGTTGTGGCCGGCCGCAAGCAATGCGGGGTCCTGCCCCGGCTTGGGCTGTCCGGCGTAAGCGAATTGCGTGTAGTACCAGGAAAACTTCCGGTAGTTCAGCCTGGCCGTAAAGCGGATCGGGCCGCGCGCGTCCTTGGGGACGTTCACCAGGTAGTGCGCCACGTCGGCCGCGCCCGGCGGAATCAGGCGCACATAGAGCAGGCTGCGCGCCTGCCACGCATTGCGCTTATCGATGGGGTTCGATTGCGCGTCCAGTTGGTAGGAGCGGTAAAAATGCGCGCCCGGCTCCACCGGCCCCTTGCCGCCATCCGCCACGCTGCCGCTCCAGAAGATCACGCGCCCGCCGGCGTCCTTGGCTTGCAGCTCCAACCAGACGTCGAAGGCGTCCACCGTGCCGCCGGGGAAAAAGTGGCCGATCTTCCGTGTGCGCACCACCACGTCGACGCGCGTCGTCGCGCCGGGCTCGAGAGCGGCGCCCGCCGCATCGATAGGCGCCGCGATCTTGCCGACTTCCCGCAAGGTCGCAAGCCCGCCCTCTTCCACCTCTTCGCCCGTGGCGAAGGTGGTGTTCGCCTGCACCGCCCCGCTGCGCCGCTGCATTTCCACCTGGCCCCGCTCGCCACCACCCGGCGCCGCCGCGAAAATATCCACCGTGATGAAGCCCGACGTCAGAAACTTCTCGGTGGCGCCCGCCTGCGCCTGGTCCTGGTTGGCGGTGGCCAGCGCCATATTGGCCGCCGGGAAGCGGTGCGAATGCACTTGGCCGCCGTGATTGCCCGGATCGTTCGACGCCACCAGCGGCATGTGGCAATCGGCGCAAACCTGCGGTTTCGCCGGGTAATAGAACGACCGCGCGCCTTGCCCCGACACGCCGCTGGCCTGCCAGTTGTCGTAATCGTTGAACCCGCGAAGCCACCGGTAGCCGTTCACCGGCACATCCAGATGCACCTTGTGGCACGCCGAGCAGAATTCCGATTCGCGCATGAAGGGCTTCAGAAACGTCCGCCGGTGCGGTTCCGGATTGAGATACGTCAGGGCATAGCCGGCGGCGTGTATGTACTGGTCGTGGCTCGATGCCAGCTCGTGCAGCGGCGGGTATTCCACCGTGAAATCCGCGTTTCCCATGGTGCTCCCCACGTGCACGATGGCATGGCACGACATGCAGCCCAGCCCCGCCTGCGCCTCCGGCGTGTCGATCTGCTCCTTGATGGGCCGGTCGAACCTCCCGTTGAAGAAGACCGCGTGGTCGTGGCATCCGGCGCACCACTTGCTCGGGCGCGTGCCGATGGTGTCCTGCATGTACTCGATGGCTTTCCGGTAGAACTGGTTGTTGAACGACGCGAAATGGTGCGCCGAGCTCTTCCACTGCCGGTAGATATCCTTGTGGCACTCCCCGCACGCCTCCGAATCCATGAAGAAATTGGAGGGGATGATCTTGCCGTCGATGGTCTGGGCCGAGGACGGCGCGAACGGCGAGCGCTCGCCGGCCCCCTCCTCATTCATGGATAGCGGCGCCGTGGCGGGGTTCACGATGCTGTCGTTGGGGTCGGGGTGCGCCGCGCGGTAGAACCCTGCGCCCGCCGGCAGGAGGACCAGCGCAGCCGCCCCCGCCGCGAATACCGCCTTGCGGAAGCGCCCCGCGGGCAGATGGAACAGCCGCAGCCCGATCAGCAGCACGGCCACCGCGGCCAGCGCCATGTGCAGCCACAGCGCCCAGCGGTTGGCCAGCGTGTTGCCCCGCGCCGCCAGGTATAGCGCCGGCAGGCCGGCCGCCAGAAACGCGCCGCATTCAAGCGGGTAGCGCTTCAGCATGGCCGCCGCCACCACCAGCAACGCCAGCCCGAGGACCACGTGCAAAGCCACGTTGCCCATGTAGAAGACCGTGGCTTGCGGCAGCGCGGCCAGGTACCCGCTGTTGATCAGCAACAGGCAGAAGGCTATGGCGCGCAGGTAGGACAGGCGATTTCCCCGCCTTCCGAGTGCTTCGGCGGGCGGCTTGGCAACGTCGTCTTCCGGCATATCAGGTCCCGTTCGGTCCCACCAGCGGGCGGATCAGCCGCAGCGCCGGCCGCGTGAGGAAGTCGTGCACGTATTGCGCATGCGCCGCGTCTTGCGGATAGGCTTCGTTGGCCGGATAAGGATAACTGCTCATGCCGTGGAAAGGCAGCGGCAGTACGGATTGGGAAAACGCCGTGTTGGCGTCGGCATCCTTGGCCCACCCATCCACCAGCAGCAGGAAATCGCGCTTCCAGCCCGCCGGCAGCGCCGGAAGCCCGCCCGCGGCGAAGCGCATGGCGATCTCGTCGCCCGATCCCATGACCGTCATGCGGTCGTCCGGCTCGGCCAAAAGAGTCTCCACGGGGCCGTAGCGCGTGTAATTGCCGGGCGTCGGGTTCCACATGGAAGTGAAGCTCACCGTTTGGTAATCGAACAGTTCCGGCTGTTTGCGTTGCGGATCGATCGTAGGCTTGGAGAACCCGCGGTAGTGCAGATCGGCCGCTTCCATCGGTATGGCGGTCATGCGGTTGGGCGGCGCGTCGCTGGTCTCGATCAAGTATATCTCGTCCCAATAGAGGCACAGGTTGGTGACGATGCGCACCTCGCGCGAGGCCGAAAGAAACTTGCCCGTCAGGTCCACGGCCATGGTCTTGGGCTTGCCCGAAGGCATCCCCATATCCTCCACCACGGTCTTCCACTGGCCGACGGCGTCTTTCACTTGAAGATAAGGAAACACCAGGTCGCGATGCGCCTCGGTGGCGGCCATGAAGGTGCTGCCGTCGGCCCAATCCACCCACCCGTTCAAGACCAGCGCGGCGCGGTTGCCGGGCGCCGCGGCGCCGAAATCGAGATCCAGATGGTGCAGTGCGGCCACCCCGGCCGAGTCGCGGCGGAACGAATCGGGGTAGCGCAGATCGCGTTTGAGCAGCGCCGCGCGCACGTCCGCCCCTTGGGAATCGCGCGCGGCCACGGGATAGACCCTGCGCTCGGCGCCGAACAGGCGGAACTCCGGAAAGGGCGGCGACTTGAACTTCTCGTTGCTTACCACGTCGAGGGCGGCGGGGTGGTCGAGCGCGATCAGCTTGATCTGGTCGATGTAGGACACCTCCCGCAATTCCTCCGCGAGGCGCACTTCGTAATGCCCGCCGCGGGCCTGCAGTTTATCGCCGGAAATCGACACGTACTCCTGATGGTCCACCGGAAAGTACTTGCCGTCGCCCGAACTCGCGCCCAGCGGGGCCACCCCCAGCACGTCCGTAATGAACTCGAAGGCGCGCCCGTTCCAGGTGAAGATCATGGGGCAGGAGCCCGCCAGACGCGGCGCCTCCTTAACGGCCACCGCCTTGTTGGCAGCCTGGTTGGTCTCGTTCTGGATCATGCCGTTCGGCCACGTGATTCGCACCGTGTCCACACGCGTGTGGACGCCCAGGCGGAACACCATCGGAATGCCCTGGTAGGTGGCCTTCTCGTAGCTTGCGCCGGCCTTCACTTCGACCTTGGTTTCAAGCGGGATCTTGGGATTCTTGACGCCTTCGAGCGCCACTTCGATCCAGTTGCCGTAGACCGGCGCCACGTCGCGGTCCAGGTTGAGCGAACCATCCTTGGCGATCCACGCGCGCGCCAGGCGTCCGTCGCCGTCGAAATCCGCCAGCGTCTGCGGACCGCCTGCGAACACCGCCGGCGCGGGCGCGGTACGCCATTCACCCGGCCGGTTGAGCAACTGCAAACCGGCCGCCGCCAAGTCCGTGCGGCCGTCGTGGTTCACGTCGGCCGCGGAGAGCGCCACGGCCCCGGCGGGAAGCGCGTCTAACGGCGTCGCCTTATACGCTCCGCCCAGTTGATCGCGGTACAGCACGCCCTTGCGGTCCTGGTAGGAAACCACCAGGTCGAAGCCGGGCGTGTCAGGCTCCAAATCGAATGGCACGGCGTCCAACGCGCGCCCGGCCACGAACGGAAAGCGCTTGGATTCGTCGCTGAAACCGGCGTCGCCATTGTTGCGTAGCAGACGGGGATCGTCGCCGATCAGGAATAGATCCTGATCGTAATCGTGGTCGAAATCCAGCCAGACTGCTTTCCGGAACGCCCCAGCGGCCAGGTCGGCGCCCTTCTCGAACCGGCCCTTAACGTTGCGATAGAGCGAAGCGCCCTGTTTCGTGACGACGCACAGATCCGGCAGTCCGTCGTTATCGAAATCGCCGGGCGCGATGAATACCACGTCGCGCAACCCTTCGAGCCCCGAATCCGCAACCGCCGTCCGCCCGTTCCGAAGCAGCGTCACGCGGCCCACCGACCACGCAATCAGGCTGGGCCGCGCGCCGTCCAGGTCCAGAACCGTAAGGCCGGCGGAAGCCTGGTCGAATCCGCCGCCGATCTTTTCCGAGCGGTAGACCGGAGCGGCCAGCGGCCGGGAAGGCGGCTCGTCGATGGGATCGTAGATCTCGGCGTAGACGCTCCATTCCAGGTCTTCCGGAACGGCGGCGCCTTCAAGCTGCTTCTTCAAGTCCTGAAAGACGGCCAATTCCGCGGCGCTCTCCGGCCGGCCTGCCTGCCTGTATAGCATGTAGAGCTGGTAGTGCGGCCCCGCCAGCCGCGGATTCAGGTCGCGGGCCTTCTCAAATTCGCGGATGGCGGCTTCCGTCTGGTCCTTGGACTTATAAAGCGTGCCGAGCTGATAGTGCGACGCCGGCTCATCCGGCGCCAGCCGCACCATCTGTTCGAACTGCGTCTGCGCCTGGTCGAAATCCCCCAGCTTCTTGTACGCAATGCCCAGGTTGAACCAGGTGTGCGGCAGCTTGGGGTCCTGCTTCTGGACTCGCTCCAGCTCCGCCAGACCGTTCTTCATGTCCCCGGCGCGCAGCAGCGCCAACCCGTAGTTCAGCCGCTCACGAGCCGAATTCGGCGCCAGGGCCAGCGCCTGCCGGAACTGTTCCACCGCCTGCTGCGCCATGGTGGGGTTTTCATAGAAGGCTTTCCCCAGGTTGCGGCGCTGCCACAGCAGCGTCTGGTTGGCCGAGCTGAGTTGGGAATACGCCAGCCACCCGCAGCCGAGCGTCACTGCCAGCGCCGGCGCGGCAAACCGCGCGAAATGCTTCATGCCCCCGCCCTAGTCGATGGATTTGTCGTCACAACCGGCATCATACAACGGTTTCGCGGTGCTTTTGGGATGAAGCGCAGGCGCTGATGGCCCCCCCACAATGTGCTAGCGTCGCGTTTCCGAAATGTGTGACCGCTCCCCCGCGGGAGCGGTCAACGAGTTTGGGAAAGGATTAGCACGCAAGAGTAGGATACTATTGCGAATACGGGTTCGCCAATAATAGAAAGAGACTAGACCGGACCCGCCAGACGCCATGCCAGACCGCCGATCCCCGACAATCCGTCTGCTCGCGGGCCTGGTGGTCACGCTCTCGGCCGTCGCCGTGTACTCCGGCTTCACCTTCGCGCAGCTTCGCGGACTCGAAGAGCTGCAAACCACGGCGATCGACCGCAACCGCCTGGATTCGCTCCTGCTGCTGCGCATCCAGGGCAATTTGAACCAGATCGCCCTAACCATGCGCGACATGCTCGACGGCAGCGAACCATATCCCCTGACCGCCTGGCAAGGCCCCTTCAAGCGCATACGGACGGATCTGGCGGACGCCCTGGAGCAGGAGGCCCGCTACTCCCCGGTAGGCGCCGCCAGCAGCCCCGCCAACGTGGATCAACGCCGCCAGATCTCATCGAACGTGTCGCAGTTCTGGGACGCCCTGGAGCGCGTGTTCGCTCTCGCCGAAGCCGGCCAGCAGACCAAGGCGCGGGATTTGATCCGGCTCTCCTTGCAGGCCCGTCAAGAGACGCTATCCGCGGCCGTGGCGCGCCTGCTGGTGGCTAACAACGAGGCCGAGCAGGAGGCCAGCGCGCGCGTCACGGGCATCTACGCCGGCGTGCGGCGCAACGCCTATGGGTTTATGGCGGCCATGCTGGTCGCCATCGTCCTCACCAGCCTGTATCTGGTGCAGTACATCCGCCGCCTCTTCGCGCGCGTGGCGGCCCTCTCGGAACGGCGCAGCGAGCTGGCGCAACAACTGATTTCCATGCAGGAGAGCACTTTCCGCTCCATCTCCCGCGAGCTGCACGATGAATTCGGCCAGATCCTCACCGCCATCGGCGCCATGTTGCAGCGCACCGCCCGGCGCGATTTCGCCGCGGACGAGCGCGGCCGCGCCGAGCTGCGCGAAATCCAGGAAATCGTCCAGGCGACGCTCGAGAAAGTCCGCACCCTCTCGCACGCGCTGCATCCGGTGGCCCTCGACGAAGCCGGCTTCGAAAGCGCTCTGGACGCCTATCTGCCGCGTTTCGAGAAGCAGACCGGCATCGTCACCCGCTGCCAGAAGGAGGGCGTAAGCCGCGAAGTGGACCGCGGCCTTGCCATCCACCTGTACCGCGTCATGCAGGAGGCCCTGAACAACGTCGCCCGGCACTCGAAATCGTCCACCGCCGCCGTGCGCCTGCGCTTCCTCCCCGAGGCCGTCGTACTCGAGGTCGAAGACCGCGGCGTCGGTTTCGGCAACCGCGAGCGCCAAGGCATGGGTTTGGTCTCGATGCGCGAACGCGCCGAGATGATCAACGGCCGCGTCGAGTTCCTGGACCGCGAAGGCGGCGGCGCGCTGGTGCGGTTGACCGTCCCTACGGGAACGGAAGAGGGCCGCGGGTAACGCACAATGCGCCGTTCCGAGCCGCGAACGTGAGAGAGCGGTTGCGGTGCGGATTCTGTAGCATACTGTGTATAGGCCGCCGCCTATGGAGACCATGCCCGAAAAGCAGCACGCGCACAAGCTCATCGAGCAATTGCCGGATTCGCAGATCGAGACCGCGGTCCGATTTCTGGAGTTCATGCTGCTCGATCCGGTTGCTCGCGCTGTGGCTACAGCCCCGCCTGACGATGAGCCGGTGACGGAAGAAGACCGCCGGTGTTATCGTGAGGGCCAAGCTTGGTTTAGGCAACGCGGCGGCAAGGGCATTCCGATGGAGGACGTTCTCGCCGAGTTCGGCTTAGAGGCGGGAGATTTCCCGCACTCACCGGAAGACACTCGGTAAAAATGCCGCGCTACCGGATTGAGTGGCTCGATGAAGCCAAGGCAGGCGTTCGCGCCCTGGATCGCGCCACCGCCATGCGGCTCTTCGATGGCGTGCTTCGCTTTGCGCTCACTGGTTCCGGCGACGTGAAGGCGCTGCAAGGCGATATGGCTGGCGCTCGAAGGCTGCGGCTCGGCGATTACCGCGTGCTGTTCACTCTCGAAGGCGACACGATGCGCATCTTTCGCATCCGCCATCGGTCTGCAGCTTACCGCTGAGGGGCTAGACGTATAGCGCGGCGCTCCTACTCGTCCCCCTCGTCGTCCTCGACAAAATGGCGATCCTGGAACTCCTCACGTACCGCAAATACGCCGGCCACGGCAGAGGTAATCGCGAGCACTATTATCAGGGTGTTCGCTATCCAGTGACCCTTGAACTCAAACAGCGGCGCTTTGACGGACAGGAGCCCCAAATCAAGCAGCGCAAGGAACACCGCGACGTAGAAACGCGCACGTGAGGCCGCGTAAGAATCTGCAAAGATGAAAACGTAGGGAAGGGCGGCCGCCTGGCACAGCCTCATGACGAGTGGCTCAAACCGGGTTCCCTCTATCGGCAGCAAGTCGAAAACGACCCCGAGTTTCCACCAGAAATGGCGAGCGTGAGACACCACCAGCTCTGCGACGCCTTCAATGCTCTGTATACGGCCGCTGGTGCGCCTGTCGATGCCGCCATGTTTTCGGATGTCGATGTGATGGTAGATGCCTATTACTTCTCGCCTGGAGCCGCCGCTATAGCCGGACTTTTCATTGCGAGCTGCGCGGGGGTCGGCTACGCCGCTCCGTCGAGATCGGCGATACACCCTGTTGCTTGCCGCACGGGCTGGGAGCAGGTTCTTTTCCCTCCCATCTGAGATAGCGCCCTCTGGATTTCGAGGATGGAGCCGAAGTTCCTGAGCGGTTCGTATGCGGGAAAGTAGGCGCCTACACTCTCCTCAATCCCCGGAAGATACCCAGTGAAATGCAGGGATCGCCGGCGAGTGCTCATGCCGCTCCTTCGCCTTGCCCCAGTTGCGCCGTCCGATGATTGTCGAGGGTTCGTAGCTGCGGCCGGCGGCCAGACGCTTTTCCTCGCGGAGACTGGTCCACCAGAGGATGGGACCGGCCAGACGCCCGGCGGCGATGGCCACCATTCCGAACTCCCGCTCCAGTTCGAGGCGCAGCGCGCGAACCTGCAATGCCACCGCGGGGTTGTCCTTCCTCAGGCGGCGCTCAATGGCCCAGAGGACCGCGGCGTAGGCGTGATGCAGCAGCCGCCCCTCCCGCTCGAACCGCCGGCGCACCCGCGCATCGGGGTGGTTCTTGTGGCTCTTCCAGCCCTCGAAGGTGGTGCGGCAAACCCGAAAAAGGCTCGGTCCGTTGCGCTCAAAATCGCGCCGGAACGCCCAGTCGAGTAACCGGCTGGACTCTTCGCGACTGATCGCGGCATGGCGGAAATTGAAGGCGTCCTGCCCATGAATATCCGCCAGATCCACATCGAGCAGGCGCCCCTGTTCCGCCATATCGGCGTAGAGCGGCGTTCCCGGCACGGGCGTGTAGAGCATGAACTGGTGGAGATCGGTCTCGTGCGCAACCGCGAATTCGATCTCCTCCGCGATATTCTCGGGCGTGTGATGCTCCAGGCCGATAATCGTGGACCCCAGCAGCACGATGCCATGCTGCCGCAGTTCGCGGCTCATTCGCTGCGTGTCCGCGCCGTCCAGTTTGGCGTACCCCGAGCGCGGCGATTCCAGACCGAGCCAGATGGAGGAAATCCCCAGTTCCACCAACTCCTCGCCGGTGTACTTCCGGATGGCATTGGCGGAAGAGAAAATGTGCAACGACCAGCTCTTTCCCGCCGCCTTCATGCAGGCCAGCAACTCCATGGCCCGCCGCTTTTGCAGCAGGAAATTCTCGTCCATGACGAAGAACGATTGCACGTGGCGCGTCCGCTCCGCCTCTTCCATCAAGCGGAACAACTCTTCCCCGGTGGAGTAGAGGTTCAGCATCTTCCCCTTACCCCCGAAAAACGCCGACGTAGTGCAGAAGTTGCAGCCCAGTGGGCAGCCCATCGAGGCGATGATGGTGGCCGAAGAGTCCGCAATGGTGGGAATCCTGACGCCCATCACGCGCAATCCGAATCCCGACGAGAGCGCCGGATGGCGGACCGGCGCGGCCGCGTCCTCACCCAAATACTCGCGCATCCAGGCGATGCCGTCGCCTTTCACGATGTGGTCCGCGTCGAGAATCCGCTCGACCCCCGGAATCGCCGCCACGTGGCCGCCCACCACGATGGTGGAGCGCGGCGAAAGCTCCCTGACCATGCGGCACATCTCGCGCGCCTTCCCTACGTTCACGATGATCGAGGAGATGCCCACGATATCGTAATCGTTGGCCTTCAACTCGCGGGCGAAGGCTTCGCGTGTGGGAAAATCAAGCACCGCGCACGGCGCCGAGATGTTCTCCTGGATCATCAGAATGCCCCACGAGCGGTGAAAACGGCGCAGCGAAAACGATCCCTGGGCCTTGGTCACCTGGTTGTGGTAAAGCTCCATGGGGTTGATGGAGCGGCTGCCGAATTCATCGTCGCGCGCATACGGGCCGAATACCGAGGAGAGCAGAATGCGTGCACGGGATCCCTTGGGATGAGGATTGTTCATTGGGTTGAAGACTGCGGGAAAACAAGCCTATATCTCGAAGCCTAGCAGGCTTCGGCTGTAAGCAGGCCCGATATTCCGTAATAGTTATGTAATAAGCTACGGCCGCCCCAGGCGGAAACCCGGAGGCAGAGCGCCCGAGCCGCTGCCGGCGGTTTGCATGCCCGCGGGGCCGTTGGAGGATCCACCGGCGCCGCTATTCCCCTGCGCGCCCGCTCCTATCTGGGAGCTCATTCCAAATCCCCCGCCCATCGCTCCAGTTCCGCCCGCGGCGCCCCCTGCCGGCATCTGCGCCTGCTGCTGCCCCATCTGGGTCACTGGAGTGGAGCCCACGGGTCCGCCGCTCGCTGCGATGGGTGGCACTTTCGTGGGGTCGAAAACGAACTCCCATTTCTTGTAGAGCGTTTGCGCGCCGTAAACCATGATGCCTTCCAACTCCGATTTGCTGGCCACCCCCGCCACGCCGCCTCCCATCGCCGTGCCCGGCGTGCCCATGCCGGTTAGCCCGCCTGCCTGCGCCTGCTGCACGATCTGGCCCGCCTGGGGGTTGGGACTCGTGAGCATGCGATTGATCATGTTGAGCGCTGGATTACCCGCTTGTCCCGGCAGCCCCGGCATGCCCGGAGCGGGCTGGCCGGCCCCGCCCTGGGGAGGCGTCTGCCCGCTGGCGTCGCCCGGGATGCCCTGTACAGGGGCGCCCGCCACGGGGTTCGCCGGATTGTCCGGCGTGGCCGGCGCCGCTGGAGCCTGCCCCTGCTCGGATGGATCCGGCCCCGCGCCTGGCATCATCGGCAGTGGCTCGCCCACGCCACCCCCAGCGCCGCCTTCGCTCGGGCGCCGGCGGTCCTGCGGCCGTTGCACCTGCTCGCCCGCCCCGGATTGGGCCAGGCCGCTGTAGTCGCTGATGTAATTGCTCTCGGTCGAAGTGGACGGCTTACTGGCGTTTGCATTCTGCGTCACCAGCGAATCCGTGAGCATGCCGCCCTGGATGTGAACCACCCGCCATTCGTTCTTCCCCGTCATCGGATCGATGTACTTGTGCCGCAAAAAATGGCGGTTTTGGAAGGTCTCGATATCATCGAGATTCCGCGGCCACTGCCCCCTGTTCACCTGACTGAACACCTGGATCGCGCGCATGTATTGCAAGCCGCGCTCCATCAGCAACTGCTCTTTCTGACGCTGCGATTGAAAGGCCACGCGCGGTATTTCGCTGTACAGCGATATGGCGATCACCGCCGCCATCAGGAATACCAGCAGCAAGGCGTAGCCCGATTCCCGGTGGGGCGCCCCCCCTGGACCGCGCCGGACGCCCCCGCCCGCCTCCGCCTCCATGCGCCTACCCATTGGGCTCGCTCGCCAGCGGAACGGATTGTTCGCGCTTCAACTGGGTGTCTTCGAGCACCACCGAGTTCACGCCGATGCGCACCACCCGGTAACGCTTCTGCAGCATCTCGCCTTCGCCGGCCATCAGGATGGTCTCGCCATCCATGAAGAACGCCACCTTCCTGCCGCTCGATCGCGCCGTCGATAGTCCGTAGTACTTGAGCGGAATCGGCGGCGGAGGAAGCGGCGGGGGCGGCCCGGCGGGCGCCAGATCCTGCGGCTGCGGCTTCACCACCGGCTCGGGATGCTTCAGCCGGGCGATCTGCTCCGGGGTGGGCGGAGGCGGAGGCGGCGGACCAAATTGGAACAGATTGCGCCCGCCGCTTTCCGAAGCCGCGTCCTGCAATTTCCGCAGCAGCTCCAGGTGCAGCGTGGGGTCCACCTTCATGGGGTCGATGCGCTCTTCCACACGCCTGGAACGGAGCACCGGATGGAACTCCTCGCCTCCGCCGCGCGACGCCTGCGCCCGCGGAACCGGAGCATCGGCGGCGGGAGCGGTAGCGGGCGGCGCTATCCTGGGCGCCGCTTCCCGGTCGGCCGCCGGCGCCACCGGCCGCGGCCCGGCCGTGGAGGCCGGCGGCCCCGAGAGCACGTTGGTATACACCATGTAAGCGCACACCGTCAGCAGCACGCCCAGGATCGCCGTCTTCCTCTTGTTCTCCAGCCCGAGCTTCATGGCGTCGCCCCCGCCGTCTCCCGGACGAAGGTATCGAGCTTCAAGGCCACGTTCACATTCTGACTCTGCGCCGCCTGCTGTTGTTGCGGCGACACCACCGTCATGTTTTCGATAATCAGGAACCGCGGAGACTTGTCCACCATCTCCACGAATTTTTTCAAGTTCGCGTAGGTCCCGTCGTATCCCGCCGTGACGCTGGCCATTTCGAGCGCGTCGCTGCCCTCGATCGGCTCCAGTTGGAACTGCGCCGGCAGCGCGCGCACCCCGGCCTCCTTGGCCATGCGGTTCAGCTCCTCTTGAATCGCCGAGGACATGATGCGCCGGTCCACCACGTACTTCGCCAGAAACCCGTCGCCTTCGCGGCGCGCCATCTCTACCTTATCCACCATCTGCCGGGCGGCGCCGGCGCGCTTATCGAGCTCGGCGATCTGGCTACCCAAACGGGCCTGTTCCAGCCGCAGATCGGCGGCCGATCCGCCGAACGGCCGGAACGCCACCACCGCCGCCGCCAGATTCGCCGCCAGCAACACCGCGATGACGGCGCGCACCGCCACCCGCGGGTCCTTCATGGACGCGCCCGTCAGCTTGATTTGGCCGAGCCTAAAGCTTCTGCGCATAATTCACCGTGAGGCGGCAACGATACAGGGGATCCGCCTGCGTAGGGGGCTGGGTCTGCTGCTGCAAGACATCGCCGAACAGCGGCGAGTTCTCGAGCGCCATCAGTAGCTGAACCTCCGGCTCCGCGGTTTCCGACGCCACCGTCATATCGAGCACCACGTGGTTGCGCGAATCCAGGGTGGGACGGATCTGCACAATCCGCACGTTGTACGGCGCCGTCTTCTCCAGATCCGAGAAAATGCGGGTCCAGCTAATCCCCTTGCGGTAGAGCAGCGTGTTGATGAAGACGCTGCGCTCCAGCACCTCGGCGTTCTCCGGCTTGGTCAGCACCGCGGCCAAGCGGGCCTCTTCGGATTCAGCCTGGCGGATGCGCCGGTTGAGCCGGGCAATATCCTGGCGGACGCCGGCCACCTGCGCGCGGTCCGTCAGAATCAGCGAAACCAGCGCTCCCAGCGCGATCGCCAGCAACAGGCTCACCGCCGCCGACGCCAGCAGCATGGCCCGCACCCGCTGGAACGGCTGGCTGGCGAGATTGATGGGGATCTTCATTTCAATTGTTCCTGGCGATCGATCGCAGGTAGCCCAACAGCCCCGCGTTGTCCTCTCCCGGGGTTCCGAGCGGCGACCGTAAAGCCTCCGTCTCCACCCCCAAGGCTTCGCCGAAACGCCGCGCCGCGTCGTCCGTCCGCGCGCCGAATCCGCACAACACCAGCTTCTCGGGCCGCGCGCCCAGATTGTCCTCCACGTAGACGAAGGTGGGGACCAGTACGGCGCAAACGTCTTCCAGTTCGGCCGACGGCATCTCGATGCAGCGCGCCAGCTTGAGCGCGCCCCGGTTCCGCACCAGCACCGAGAGCACGCGCCCGGTCACCTTGACCAGCACCGTGATGCCTCCCTCCGGGGCCAGTTCGAGAGCCGCCAGCGCCGATGTCGTTACCAATCCCGGAAGCATGCCCACGGCGCGAAAAGGCGCTTCATAACGCGACACGATCTCGAGCGGGGCCACCGCCGCCACCACCTCGGTCTTTTTATCGACCGCCGGCTGCGCGCAGTAGCTCACCGCGGCCGACTCCACGTCGAACGGCACGCTGCGCTTCAGCCGGAAACGGACCAGCGCCATCTGCTCCTTCGCGTCCGAAGGAAAGGCGTCGAAATCGAGCGCCACGATGCGCGCGCAGTTGTCCGGCAGAATCAGCGCGACATCGCGCCGCTTGCGCGAAGACTGCTGCCCCGCCAGCGCACGCACCGCAAGCGCGAACTCGTCTGCATCGGCGATGTTCTCTTTGACCGGAGAAATGGTCAGCGTGCCCGGCTTGAGCGGACGAAACTCCAGTTCCACGCGCGACTCGATGCGCGCCGCGGCGATGCCCGCTCCCGAAATCTCGAAAGCCATGGCCGGCGGCGGGTCGAGCAGCAGGGCCTTGAG
>Ga0182027_10000482_pt1 | contig 69840 bp, 65 predicted proteins | sample 712E1DmetaG_FD_121300 | JGI IMG/M metagenome (GOLD analysis project Ga0182027, IMG submission 121300) | Permafrost microbial communities from Stordalen Mire, Sweden - 712E1D metaG (Illumina Assembly) | ecosystem: Environmental > Terrestrial > Soil > Wetlands > Permafrost | place: Sweden...
CCCACCGCGATCAGCAGCACCCCGGCCCAGCGGACCACCGAAACCTTTTCGTGGAGAAAAGTCCCCGCCGCCACCGTCGTGAAAATCATGCCCAGCGAGGTCAGCGGCCAGATGAAACTGACGTCCCGGCGCGAGAGCATGTAAAGCAGCAGCCCAAAAAACACCGCCTCCAGCGCGACGCCGAGGATGATTTTCCCGTTGCTGACGCCGGCCTTGATCACACGGACGATTTCCGAGCCGCCGCTCCCGCCGCCGCCGAACTGCTGGTGGACCTCCTTGAGGCCGCCGCTGAGAATAGCCACGCCGATGGATTCAATGATTGCCGCGATGACGAGGATGACAAGGATTTTAGCCATGTTTACAGGTCCTGGTAGCGGATCAATTGGATGCCCAATTGCCGCGCCAGGGATTTGATTGTTGGATTGATAAGCGCCTCAAATTCATCCCTAAATTGATCAAGCGACGGATGGGAGTAAAGCTCCGAATCTCCCGGCGGCAGTTCCGGCAGAAGTTTTGCCACGTAGTCTCCATCCACCCGGCCATTCTGCAAAAGCCCGAAGACCACCCGGGTGTGGCCGATTCCCTTTTGCGCCAAAACGGGCCGGGCGCGGGCGGAGAGGACCCGGTAGATCGCCGCGTGGCTCAAGCGGTAAAGCCACCGGCCCGGCGCGAGCCGCGCGTTCAAGCCGAACCAGTCATCGGTCAGCCGCAGCGCGGTGATGCCCCAGCGCTCCGCGTTCTCCATCAAAATCCCGAACACCACCGGGTGCAGATGCAGGTGCAGGTGGCCGTTGACGTGGTCCAGCGCCAGGCCGGTCGCGCGGAATTTTTCAAACTGCGCCCCGATTTCATCCCGCAACTGCGCGCGGCATCTGGCCGAGGCAAAGTACCGCCAGCCGGCGCCGACCGCATTTTCGGAAAACTGTTTCTGGCCGTTGACCAGTCGCGGGATTTTTTCGGCGGCCAACGCGGAAGTCCCGCAGACCAGCGTCAGATGCAAGCCCACACCCAGGCCCGGATTCTCCCGCGCTAGCGCGGCCGCCTCGCCCGCCTGCGGTTCATTGACCATCAAGCTCGCGCTGGTCAGGATCCCCTCGCGATGGGCGCGGACCACCGCTTGGTTGATGGATTGCGAGCGCCCAAAATCGTCGGCATTGACGATGAGCCGCCGCTTCGCTGATGGGCTGTTTCGAAAACGCGTTTCCACAAAGCCACTTCCGCCATCGTACGTCCCCACCCTTTTGAAACCAGCAAAAAAAGTTCCTTGGATTCATCATCCTCTTTGGGTGCGGCAAGCCTTTACAAATGTCAGTGATTTGTTAGCATTACCTATGGTTTATCACCCGGGATCGCTTGGCGTGCGAGGTTTATGCCAGGCGTTTCCGCGCCGCTCTCAATCCGAATCAAAAACACAGCCATGAATGCAATCAAGGAATCCTCCCCGTTGCCTCCGCCGCTAAAGGAGCGCTTGGATGTTCCAATGCCCGCCCAGGCTTTCAACCGGCTCGTCCTCCAATCCCAGCGGCGACTGCTCATGCCCATTGCAGTTTATCCCGGCCTCGTCCTCACCGGCGCAAAGGTCGGCGACATCGTCACCAACCCCCAGGCACAGTACGATGTGCAGGCCGCGCTGCACGAGCGATTTCGCACGCCGTTCGTGATGTCGGCGATGGATTTAAGCGTCGAGGCGGAGGCCTTTGGCTCCTCCATCCGCGCCACGGAAACGGAAATCCCCACCGTCACGGGCCGTCTGGTCACGAGTTTGGAGGAGGTCGGAAAACTTTCGGTTCCCCAACCCGGCGACAAACGCACCGCCGTTTATCTGGAAACCATCCGCCTTCTGCGCCGGTTGCCGGACCACCCGTTCGTCCTGGCCGGTTGCATTGGTCCCTTTTCCCTGGCGGCGCGGCTGGCGGGCGTGAGCGAAGCGCTGGAGATGACGCTCACCGAGCCGGCCTTGATGCACCGGCTGCTGGAGAAATGCACGGCCTTTCTCACCAGCTATCTCCAAGCCTTCCGCCAGGCCGGCGCGGACGGCGCGATCATGGCGGAACCGATGGCGGGACTGCTTTCGCCGGACGGCTTGTCTGAGTTTTCCTCGGCCTGCGTCAAACCGATTGGCGCGGCCCTGGCGGACGGCCATTTCGCAATCATCCTGCACAATTGCGGGGCGCAACTGCAGCACCTGCCGGCGTTGTTGGAAACCGGCTTGAAGAGTTTCCACTTCGGCGCGCCGATGGATCTCGTGGCCGCGCTGGAAAAAGTTCCCGCAGACGTGGTGCTGTGCGGCAATCTCGACCCAAGCAAAGTCTTCGTTCAACTGCCGGCCGCCGAAATCACCGCGCGCGCCGCCGCTCTGCTCCATGCCACCGCGGCTCATCGCAACTTCGTGTTGTCCTCCGGTTGCGATCTGCCCCCCAACACCCCACTTTCCAGCCTGGCCGCATTTTACGCCGCGGCGCCATAATTCCATCCCGGCGGGAGGGCCGTTTCCTCCGCGCAAACTTCCTCAATGTTTGTTGGCTTCCGCTGGCCGGCTTGGAGTATTAAAATGGCAAAATGATGGAACAACCACTGTTATCTCAAAAACCGATTCCAAAAAGGGAGCGGCTCATTTTCGCCCTGGATGTGCCCACGGTGGAGGAGGCCCGGCGATGGGTGGAAAAACTGGGCGATTCCGTGCTTTTTTACAAACTCGGCCTGCAAATTTTCATGGCCGGCGGTTATTACGAGCTGATTGACTGGCTGGGCGCCCGCGGCAAAAAAGTTTTTGTTGACCTCAAATTTTTCGATGTCCCGGAAACGGTCCGCTCCGCCGTGGCGCAATTGCGCGGCCGAAAAGTCGAGTTCGCCACCGTGCATGGAAACGACAGCATTCTCGAAGCCGCCGCCAGGGAGAAAAGCGGGGTGAAAATCCTCGCCGTCACCGTTCTGACCAGCCTGGACCGGCATGATCTGGATGACCTTGGTTTTGCCTGCGACGTGGAACAACTGGTCCTTTCCCGGGCCAGACGCGCGCTGCAACTGGGCTGCGACGGCGTTATTTCCTCCGGGCTGGAGGCCCCCAAGCTTCGGGAGCATTTGGGCGGCCGCTTCCTCATTGTCAGCCCCGGCATTCGTCCGGTGGAAAACAAACCCGTGGACGACCAGAAACGCACCGTGGACGTGGCCCAGGCCTTCCGAAACGGCGCCGATTACATCGTCGTGGGCCGCCCGATTAAAAACGCCGCCGACCCGAAAGCAAAGGCGGAGGAAATTCAGGCCACCATTGCCGCGCTTTTTTCCTGATGACCAAGGCCCTCGCCTGCCTTAACATGGCTGCGTGCATCCCGCGGACATTCAGCAAATCGGCGGTGAACTGGCCATCAAATGGGACGACGGCGGGGAGAGTTTCATTCCCATTGAATCTCTTCGCCGCCACTGTCCTTGCGCGGGCTGCCAGGGCGAAAGAGACATCATGGGAAATCTGTACAAAAGCCCCGATCAACTGCTCACCCAGCAAGCCTTCCAACTCATCCGCATTGTCAATGTGGGCGCCTACGCCATCCAGCCCATTTGGGCCGACGGCCATGCCACCGGAATTTTTTCCTTCGACTATCTGCGCCGGCTGGCGGACCAACCGCCGCCCCTTTAGGCTGTTCCTCCAAACGTCACAAAATCATCAACGTCCAGCAGGTCAAACCAGGTCGCCACGTCTTTGCGGTTGGGCGCGGCCTGGGCTTGCAGCTCATTGAAGAACTTCCGCGTTTCCAGGTCCGCCGGCGCGCGTTGCTCCGCGAAGGCGGTCCACGCCGCGACCTCGACCGGAGTCCGTTTGAATTTGGCGTTGGCTTCGATCCATTCCAGAATCTCCCCGTCGCCTTTGCCTTGGGACAATTGTTCCAACAACGCCCCGGCCTCAATCCCGACGAAGCTCAGGAAGTTTCCGTCCAGCGGGCAATTGAAGTGATACTCGCCGGGTTTATGGGCGATGGTGGCCCGGCCCTTGTCGAGCATGCGGGGGAGCGTGGCGTAACCGCCCAGCCGCGCGCGCGGGCTGCGCGGCGGACGCTGCGTTAAATCAGGTGCGTGAATTTCCATAATTAATTTTTTGTTTCCTGCCCGTAAATTGCGCCACGACCGCAAAAAATCAAGCAATACTTCCGCGGCGTCGCATTTCACGACGTTGAAACGGAACAACGGGCAAAATTCGCGTCGGAGTGAAGCCCTGCGACGGATGGCCTGCCATCCCCAACTCGCAACCCGCAGGCTCCGAGCGAAGGATGGTGGAGCCGAGGGGGTTCGAACCCCTGACCTCCTGAATGCCATTCAGGCGCTCTACCAACTGAGCTACGACCCCATCGCTTTACAGAAAGCAAAGATTAAAGTTCAAATTCCAAAGTTTCAACTCTCAAATTGCGATTTGTACCTTGGGCTGTCCAGGGGCGGAAACGGCGGGCCGCACACGGCCCCTTTTTAGGTAGGGACGGCGCGCTGCGCCGTCCGCGCCGCGTTCAGCGGCGCAACAGGGTCCATGATTCGCGCGTGACGCGATTCGTTCCGCCCGCTGGACGCGGGCGGGGACATCGTAGCGCGATGTTCCTACCACTGGGGGGCAGTTCGGAGATGCGCCTGTGGACACCACCGACCGTAGCGCTTTCTTGCGCCAAGGGCGAAAAACTAATACAACGATAGCGTGTCAACGAATCCGCTGATCGAAATTCGCAAGTCCCGGCTCCAGAAAGCCGCGTCCGCCCGCGCCTTGGGACTCAACCCGTATCCCTCCCGGGCCAAACGAACGCATTACGCCAAGACGATTTTGGATGATTTTCAGGCCCTGAACGGCGCCCCGGTCACGGTGGCCGGCCGGCTGGTGTCGTGGCGCAAACAAGGGGCGCTGGCGTTCGGCCACGTCCAGGACCAGAGCGGACGCATCCAGTTGTTCTGCCGCCGCCAACTGGTGCGGCCCACCGACAAGGCAGCGGGAATTCTGGGCTACAGCGAGGCAAATCTGCTGGACCTCGGCGACATCGTGGAGGCGACGGGCGAAGTGATGAAGACCGAGCGCGGCGAGATTTCGGTGCTGGTGCATTCGCTGCGTCTGCTGACCAAAGCCATCCGGCCGCTGCCCGATCAGTGGTCGGGATTGAGGGACCGCGAACAGGTGCTGCGCAAACGCTACCTGGACGCCATTCTGGAGCCGTCGTCCTTTGGCCGCTTCGGCGCGGTCAGCCGGATGGTCGCGGCGATCCGGTCGTTCTTGAACCAACGCGGCTTCATGGAATTTCACACGCCGGTCATCCAGCCGCAATACGGCGGCGGGACGGCCAAGCCTTTCAAGACGCACGTCAACGCGCTGGGCTGCGAGATGTACCTGGCCATTTCCCACGAGCTTTATCTCAAGCGGTTGATCGTGGCCGGTTACGACAAGGTCTATACCATCGGGCGCTACTTCCGCAACGAAGGGATTGACCGCAGCCATCACCCGGAATTTTCCATGGTCGAAACGATGGCGGCGTACGAGAATTACGAATACAACATGGACCTGATCGAAGCCATGTTCCGCCACGTGGCGGTGAACGCGTTCGGACGGACGGAGTTCAAAGTGCGCGGACACACCATTGATTTCAACCAGCCGTGGCGGCGAGTCAGCATGGCCGAGGCGGTGAAGGAAAAAACCGGGATTGATTTCCGGGATTGCCCAAGCGCCGGCGAGGCCAATGCCAGACTGGAGGGCCTGGGCATCCACGAACCGCAACCCAGCGTGGGCGAGGCGCTGGTGAAGGCTTTCGAGGCGACGGTGGAAGCGACGTTGATCCAGCCGACGCTGGTGTTCGGTCATCCGGTGGAGATTTCGCCGCTGGCCAAGCCGATGGCGGAGGACCCGCGCTTTGTCGAACGATTTGAGATTTTCATCGCCGGGATGGAATGCGGAGACAATTGGTCCGAACAAAACGATCCTGCGCTGCTGCTGGAAACCTTTCGCAAGGCCTACCGCGCCGACGAGCGGGACTCGGGCAAGTTCCACACCCTGGACTTCGATTTCATCGAGGCGCTGGAATACGGCATGCCGCCGACCACGGGCATCGGGCCGGGCATTGAGCGGATGGCGATGATTTTCACGGAGCAGGAAAACATTGACGATGTGATCTTCTTTCCGATGATGCGGCCATCCCTCTCCCCGCTGAACGCGGCGATCTACGACATCACCGAATCGGCGCTGGCGCCGGTGGAAGACCTGGCGTTGTCGTGGGAGGATTTTGAAACGCTGTGCAACGAGGGCGCGCTCAAACCGCACGCGCACAATCTGGCGGTGCATCCGCACGTGCGGCATTGGGGCGCGGCGCGCGCGTCCGGCCACGTGGAGATTGAAGGTTTTTTGCCCAACAGCGTGTTGCGGCTGGCGGGCTTCAGAATCAAGGCGGGGGAGCCTTCATTTGAAGCCGCGCTGGTGCAGTTCCTGAAGAGCAAATTCCCCGGCAGTCACATCACGCTGTCGCCGCCGACGGTGTTGCGCAGTCCGTAGCGCCGCATCAGCCGTCATGCTGTTTGACGGCCTCGACGCAACGATGGCAAATGGTGGGATAATCCGAGTTTGAGCCGACATCGGTTTCCCAATGCCAGCAACGCCCGCACTTCCGGCCGTCGGCGTGAACAACAAGTTTGCCAGTGTAGTCGGTATGCGGGTCGTAAGATAAGAATTCAAGCTGCGAAACATTTAACAATTCTTTGAGTGCGTCCTGAAGTTCTTGGTTGTTCACCAGTTCTGGAAAGTGTTCAGCGGTCGGCTGGACTTTGGCATCGAGAGATTTTCCAATAGTTTTGTCCCGACGTTTTAGTTCCAATGCCGGCAGCAAAATTCTTTCACGCGCCAGCAACAAGTATTTCCATTGTTCAATTTCGGATTCCGACACGGAGAAAGCGACAAAGTTCCAATTCGATTCGTGAACCGAATTCACCTTTTTTCCCGGCACAAATTCCCACGCCTCATCCACCGTGAACGCCAGAATTGGCGCGAGCATCTGGCAGAGGCCGGTTACCAGCCGATACAGCGCGGTTTGCGTTGAGCGGCGGCGAGGTGAATTCGCCGGGTCGGTGTAAAGGCGGTCTTTGATCACGTCGTGGTAGATCGAGGAAAGTTCGACGGCGATGAACTGGCTGACTTTTTGATAAACGACGTGAAATTCGTAGGCGTCGTAGGCGGCCATGATTTCGGCTTCGAGTTTTGAAAACTCACCCAGAATCCAGCGGTCGAGGCCGGCGAGTTGGTCGTCCGGCATGGCGTGTTTCGCGGGATCGAAGTCGTAGAGGTTGGAGAGTTGGTAGCGCAAGGCGTTGCGGATGGCGCGATAGGTTTCGCCGACTTTGTTCACCCGCTCCTCGCTCACCACGATGTCGTTGCGGAAATCCTGGGACGCGACCCACAAGCGCAAGACGTCCGCGCCGTATTTTTTGACGTAGGTTTCGGCGGTCTGGGGCTTTTCGTAGGCGCCCTGCCTGCTTTTGGAGATCTTTTCGCGGTCGGCGTCCACCATGAAACCATGCGTCAGCACGGTCTTGAACGGCGCGGCGCCGTTGCCCGCGAGCGAGAGCAGCAAGGAAGATTGGAACCAGCCGCGATGCTGGTCGCTGCCTTCCAGATACATGTCGGCTTGCCACGGAAATTTCGAGTTTTGAGTTTTGAGTTTTGAATTAAATTCAGGTCGCCGCATCAAAACGGAGCGCGACGAACTGCCGGAATCAATCCAGACGTCCAGCGTGTCGTTGGATTTGGTGGCGGCTTCGGCGCCTTTCCAATCCTTCGGCTTTACGAGCGACCAAAGTTCGGCGGCGGATTTTTCAAACCAGATGTTCGAGCCGTGTTTTTCGATCAAGTCCGCGGTGTGGCGGACGATTTGCGCGTCAAGTATCGGTTCCCTCTTCGCGTCGTAAAACGCCGGAATCGGCACGCCCCAGGCGCGCTGGCGCGAGATGCACCAGTCGGGACGCGTCTGCACCGCGCTTTTGATGCGGTTGACGCCCCAGTCCGGAATCCAGCTCACGCGGTCAATTTCGGCGAGGGCGCGTTCGCGGAATTTGTCGTGGTCAATCTGGATGAACCACTGATCCATCGCCCGGAAAATGACGGGCGTTTTGCTGCGCCAGCAATGCGGATAGCTGTGATGCAAATTTTCCTGGTGCAACAACGCATGGCGCACGCGCAGTTCGTGCAACACGGCTTCGTTGGCGTCGCTCTTGCCGTGTTTCTCCAAAATGGATTTGCCGAGCATCCCGGATGGCATTTGCTGCGCGATGGGCAAATCGTTCGTGTGCGCGAACGCGCCGTCGTCGTTGACGGGCGAGTAAATGGGCAGGCCGTTCTGGCGTCCGAGATTGTAATCGTCCAGGCCGTGGCCGGGGGCGATGTGGACAAAGCCGGTGCCGGTGTCGCTGGTGACGAATTCGGCGGCGAAGAATCTTCCGGTGCGGTCGCAGAACGGATGTTGGTACTGCAGCTTTGCCAACTCGTCCGCGCTGAAGGGTTTTTCTTCATAGCTGCTCCAGGCGCATTTTTCGGCGACGGCAGGAAGCAATCCGCGAAACAAAATGTAGTTCTCCCCACCGACACGGGCCTGGACATATTGGAGTTTTTCGTTGTAAGCGACGGCCAGATTCGCAGGCAACGTCCACGGCGTAGTGGTCCAGATTACGACGAAAGTGTCCGGCCGGCCGAGGACGGGGAGTCTCACGAACACGCTCTGGCTGACGTGGTCGGCGTATTCGACCTCGGCTTCGGCAAGGGCGGTGCGGCAAGGGATGCTCCAGTAAACCGGCTTTTTGCCCCGATAAACAAAACCTTGCGCCACGACGTCGGCGAACAGGCGGAGTTCGTCGGCTTCGTACTCCTTGTGGAGGGTGAGATAGGGGTTCTCCCAATCGCCGAGCACGCCGAGGCGTTGGAATTGAGCGCGTTGCAGCTCAATGTATTTGCGGGCATAGGCATCGCAGGCGTTGCGAATCGTCGAGGCGTCGGCGCTGGTGTCGCCGGCTTTGCGCCTATCCTGCGAGACTTTGAATTCAATGGGCAGGCCGTGACAGTCCCAGCCGGGAATGTAGGGCGCGCTGAATCCGCGCAGGGTTTTGTATTTGACGACGATGTCCTTGAGGATTTTGTTCCCGGCGGTGCCGATATGGACGTCGCCGTTGGCAAAGGGCGGCCCGTCGTGCAGGACAAATTTCTCCGCGCCGGCGCGGGCGGCCTGGATTTTTTGATAGAGGCCGGCGTCCCGCCATTTTTGCAGGCGCTGCGGTTCGCGCGCGATCAAATCGGCTTTCATGGGAAAACCGGTTCGCGGCAGATTGAGCGTGTCTTTGTAATCAGTTCTCAAGTTCAAGGTGGGACAATCTAAAGTTTCAGGAGCCAAGATGGAAGCGGAAAGAGTCGGGCGGCAAGGAGCGCTGACCCAGACCCAGTTCCGCCCAAATTCCCCTCAAGTGCAGGCGCGTTGCCGCCGATAAACCTAGAAGACAGCCAATGTCCTGGCGGGAACTCCCCCGCTGGCTTGTGATTTATGGCCGACAAACACATTTTGGTGGTGAACGCTGATCTCCCGACGCTGGGAGAGTATGGACGCGCCTTGGACAAAAAATGGAATGTCACCCTGGTCTCCGGCGCCGCCGCGGCTCTGGCCAAGATGGCGGTCCACCCTTGCGACTTGATCGTGGCGGATGTGGATCTGCCGGAGATGAACGGGGTCGAATTATTAGACCGAATTAGCTCGAATTACCCCAAAATAATCCGAATTCTCACGGCGAGCGAGGGGGACAAAGGGCGGAGGATCGCAGACGTTCAGGGATCGCATCTGATTCTGACCAAGCCCTGCGACGAGGCGGCCCTGAACAGCGCGGTGGAACGGGCGCTGGCCATCAACGACTGGCTGGCCAGCGACAGCCTGCGGGAACTGGTCGGCCGCCTGCGCACCTTTCCCATTGTGCCTTCCCTTTACCTGGAAGTGGTCAACGCGCTCAAAAGCCCGAACACCACCACGGCCGAGGTCGGCGGCATCATCGCCAAGGACATGGCCATGATGACCAAGCTGCTGCAAGTCACCAATTCCGCCTGTTTTGGCTTGTCGCGCAAAATCAGCGATCCGGTGGAAGCCGTTGGCATTCTGGGGTTTGAGACGGTCAAGTCCATGGTGATGACCCTCAAACTGCTGAGCCAGTACGACAAGGTGAAGCCGGTTTATTTTTCGATTGACCGCTTGTGGCGGCACAGCACGGAAGTGGCGCGGATCGCCCGGAGGTTGTCGTTCACTTTATCGGACGATCCCGGTTTGGCCGAGTCGGCCTTCACGGCTGGATTGATGCATGATTTGGGCAAGCTTATCCTGGCGGCCAACTTCGACGAGCAGTACAGCGGCGCGCAGGCGCTGGCGCGCAAGCAGCAAATTCCCCTCGGCGAGGTCGAGAAGCAGATTTTTGGCGCCAGCCACGGGGAGATCGGGGCGTATTTGCTCGGTCTTTGGGGGATGCCGCTGGACCTGGTGGAAGCCGCCGCGCTCCATCACAATCCCTCCCGCAGCGTGGCCAAACACTTCACCCCTTTGACCGCCGTCCACGTGGCCAACGCCCTGCTTTATGAGCTCAAGCCGGACAAACAAGGATTCGTCGCTCCGCAAATAGATGAAGCTTATCTGGGGGAATTGGGACTTTGCGAGAAATTGAAATTCTGGCGCGAGATCCTTGCGGCCCCGGATGGCAACAACACCGAATTCCGCTCCCGTTCCGGCGAAACCGCGATCTTCAAAAAGCCGGGCGCCTCCGAGGCAAAGCCCGCGCCGCGCCCAGCCAAGGCAGCGCATGTTTCAGCGCCGGTCGCGCCCGCCTGGGCGATTTCGCGTCGCCGCTGGCTTTACACCGGGCTGGGCGCCGCCGCCTTCCTTTTGCTTTTCTGGATCGGAACGGACGCGCTCCTGCGCCGCGCGCTGGAGCCTTCGACCGAAACAGCCGGTCAAACCACCCCCAATCCGCCTGTTGCCGCCGCTCCCGCCGCGCTTCCCCAGAGCACGCCGGCCGGCAAACCGCCGGAGAAAGAGGTGGAGAAACCCGCTCCACCCGCCGCGATGGTTGCGGCCGCCGCGCCCGCCACACCCGCCGCGCCCGAGGCGCCGCCGCCCCCGTCCGCGAAGGAACTGGCGTTTGCCGAGCTGCAATTGCAGAGCATTTTCTTTGCCCGAAGCAATTCCAGCGCCATCATCAGCGGCTACCGGGTGCGCGCCCGCGAACGGCTTCCCGCCGGGGCATTGGTGGTAGATATCGGACCTTCCTCGGTCACCCTCGAATTCGACAACGAGCGCAAGACATTGGCGCTGAAGTGAATCCAGGCGGGGGGACGAGGCCAGAATTCAAAGCGGCATCCGGGGAAATCAGGGTTCGACAGAGTCTCACCCTCCCTTCCAGATGGGAAAAAAAACAGCCCCGCGTCCTTCCAAAGAGCGCGGGGCTGGTGGGTTTCCTAAAGCCTAAGGAAGTTGCATGCGGAAGTACACGTTCCCCGTGGTGGGGATTGTGATGTTCGTGCTGGTGACGGCGCTGGATCCAGCGATGTCGTGCCAGTCGCTTGGGTTCCCCACGTCCACTGAGTTGGATTGCAGGAACCAGCCCAGATTGCCCGGCCACGAGAAGGAGAGCACCCTGCCCGCCCCTACCCCTGACAAGCCGAACTGCATGGTGAACGGGATCCGACTTACCGTGGGAGTGGCGCCGCTGGCCACTGTGATCGTGCCATCCACGGCCAGGTTGGTGGTCCATGTATAAGCTTGCTGACCATCAAGACTGGTCAGTGGCAGATTGACCGTTAGATTCGTTGCGGTGTAGAGGCCGGTGTTGCCCGCAATATTGAACAACTTGAAGGTGTCGCCCGTTTGCAGGTAGTTGGTGCTGTTCTGAGTCACGTTGAGGGTCGAGCCTACGTCGTTGGTCATGCTCAACGCGGAGACTGAATCACTAACCGCAGCCGTGACGTGATCCACCTCGATGTTGATGTTGCCGCCGTTTCCCACCTCCAGATGCTTGTTGATGGTGAGGTTGGCGTAGCCATTGGTGAAATAACCTGGCGCCAGGATACCGCCGCTTCCGATGTACACATTGCCATCCACCACGCCATCGCCCGAGAGGGTTTGATTGGCTTGACCGATACTGCCATCACCCACGTGGAGAGTGTCATCGGGCAAGCCGCTGACTTCCAGCACGCCCGGAGCAGCCACGGTGTTGGTTCCTGAGGACAGGAGGAGACCTGTGGCAGTGCCGTCGCCAACGAGCGCCAGCACCCCATTGCTGACCGTCGTTACCCCGGTGTAACTGTTGACACCCGCAAGGGTCCAAGTGCCGGTGCCGACCTTGGTAAACGAATTGCCGTCCAGCAGCGCGCCATAGAAGGTGGAGTCCGTGTTCAGGCCGCCAACCACCCAGTTTTCGTTCACCCCCGCCGAAGTGCCGCCGCCCGAGGCGGAGCGGATGGAGGAAGCGGTGCTGCCGGTAAGTTCTCCAACAGGTATCTGCCGATTTGCCGTAATGGCGTTGGCATACATGCTCACGTTATCATTCAAGAACACTCTTGCATTCGGAAATCCGTTGGTGTTGCCAAAGCGGAAATCATAGGAGGGCGTGGTAACCATCGGATTGATGACGACATTCAATTGGCCATAGAAACTGGTCCAATCATTAGTAAACTGGTCGCGCACGTAATTCACACCCAAGGTCAACGCGCCCGAGCCGCTGACGGCGCCGCTCATGGTGAACCTGCCGGGGCACCAGATCGAACCGGATTGACCGGCTGGCACATTGATCGGGTTGCTGAAGATGCCGGCTCCGTTGCCGCCAGATGGGTCGGTCACGGTGGCACAGGCCAGTTGCAGGACGCTGGTGCCTTGGAAGACCACGGTGCTTGAACCCAGACTGGTTTGGTTGGCCAGGATACTGGCAACATCCGTGTGTACTGACGGGTTTCCTAAGATGACGGTCGAGTTACTGATGGTGGTAGTGCCACTATAGGTGTTCCCAACGGAAGGCAGGAGTTCCAGAGTGCCCGCGCCGATTTGGGACAAATTGCCATTGCCGCTGATGAGATTGGAGATGACGATGTTGTCCGGGTGGTCAAACACCAAAGTTCCGGTGTTGCTGACGGTAATGCCGCCCAGCAGGATGCCGTTGGTGTCCACCCCATCTCCCACCTGAAGGTTTCCAGCCAGGACGATGTTCGTGCTCACGTTGTTGTAATTATTGGTGATGACCAAGGTGCCGGAACCGGCCTGAATCAAGGTGCCGTTGGTTCCGACAATCGCAACGAAGTTGGTGAACGTATCGGAACGATCAAAGGCCAGGGTGCCACCATTGGTGAGGGTAACAGCCTCCAGGGTGCCAAGGGAGCCGTTGGTGCTGCCGATGCCAACCACCAGTGTACTGTTGCTGACCAGGGTCGCGCCGGCATAGCTGTTGCTGGCAGCCAGATAAACCGTGGCGCCGCCCAGGACGGTCAGACTGCCGTTGCCGCTGATGGCGCCTGCATTGGTCACCACACCGGTACGGTTATAGATCAACGCGCCGCCGTCGCTGATGGCGCCGGTGCCCAGAGAACCGGTGCCCAAGCCGCTGCCGACCTGGAGGGTGGCGCCGCTGCCGATGCTGGTTGAGCCGTAGGAATTGTTGGCGGTCAGCAGCAAGGTTCCAGCTTGGGCTGTCAGGCTGCCGGTGCCGCTGATCTGGGCGCTCACCGTTTGGGAGCCGGACGGATCATAAATCAGAGACCCGTTGTCGGAAATAGCCCCGGTGCCAAGAGAACCGGAGGCCGTGCCATTGCCCACCTGGACAGTGCCAGTGCTGATGGTTGTGCCGCCGCCAAAAGTGTTGGCGGTCAAAACGGTCAGTTTGTCCGATCCAGCCTTGGCCAGGGTGGCCAACGAGCCGGTCATCGAGCCAGTTCCGCTGATGGTATAGTCGGTGCTGGAATTAACCGTGACCGAACCAGGAGTCAGAGTGGTGTTAAGAGCCACGACTGGATTGGCCGCGCCCACGTCGGTAAAGCTCACGTTATCCCCATTGTAGAAGTAGTCGGGGTTCGCGCCATTGAGCCAATCCTGAGTAATGACCACATCCCAAGCGGTGCCGGTGCCGCTCCAAACGATCGTTCCCACCGACCCTGACAAGGAGAGATCTATGCTATGGTTGGCCGAATTGTTCACCAGGGTTGGGGTCAGGCGCGAGCCTGCGAAACCGGTGAGCGCCAAGCTGCTGACGTCGCCGCTGAAGGCGCCGTACTTGATCAAGTGATAGGAGGCGCTGGGAAGACTACCCAAAAGATTGAGCGCGATCGTGTTCGCGCCATTGAGAGTCAAAGTGCCGGTGACGTTGACGAGGTCGTTCGTGGCGGAGGAGATATCAATGGCGGCGGTCGCGCCTCCGTTCAACACCAGATTGGCGAACGTGAGAGTCCCGACCACGGCGTTGGTCGCCGGGTTGATGGCGGAGCCGGTTCCGGCTGTGAATGTGCCGAGAACCGAACCGGTGCCAACGAGGGTCTGGCCCGTGCCCAGGGTGTAGCCGTTGGCGGTGACATCCAAAATCGCCCCGCTGGTGATTGCGATGACCGGCGGGTTGGCAATGGAACCGCTCGCGCCCACCGCCAGCGTGCCCTGGTTGACCACGATACTGCCGCTGCCACTGTCAACCCCGTTGATGATCACCTTGCCGGCGCCGTTGAAAATCTGCGCGCCCGCCCCCGCGATGGGTTCAGAGATGGTCAGAGTGGTGCTTGGGCTGGCCACAATCGTTGCGCCGGCAGCCCCGAAGGTCACGCCGGCATTGGCGTTATTGAGGGCGAACGTGGCGGTGGAATTCAAGGTGCCGCCGTTCAAAGTCAATTGGCCCGGAGCCGACGAAGCAGGCGCGGCGCCCAGGGGAGCCTGGGAGGCCAGCGCAAGAATTCCCTTGTTGACAATAGTTGCGCCGGTGTTGTTATTCGCTCCGGTCAAGGAAACCGTGCCAGAATTGCTGATGGTCAGATTGCCAGCGCCGCCAATGACGTTGGCGACGGTCAGAGTGCTGTTGGTGCTGGCGCCAAGCGCGCCGCCGGAAGCGCCGATGGTAATGCCGCGGTTGACGTCATTGATGGAGGTGTTGGTTGCGGCGTTGAGCATGCCCCCGTTGAGCACGATCTGGTTGGCCGTGAAACTGACGGGAGATTGGCCCAACGCATTCTGGTTGGTGATGGCAAGAGCGCCGCCGTTGAGGTAGGTCTGGCCGGTGTAGGTGTTGGCGCCGCCAACAGGAGAGAGCGTGACCGTGCCGGAACCGAAATTGGAGATGATTCCCGATCCGGTAATCACATTGGTGATGACAAAAGCGCTGTCGCTGTGAGCCAACGCCAGAACCGAATAATTGCTCACCACGGGGCTCCAACCGATGCCGCCATTGGCGTCGTTATTGCCCAGTTGCAGCACGCCGTTGCTGATGGTGGTAAAGCCGGTGTGGTTGTAGCCGGAGGCCGGGCCATCCCAGATCCATGTTCCGGTGCCGTATTTGATAAAGGAGTTGAAACCGGTTCCGGTCGTTCCGCCATAGATGGCCGAGGTATTCAAAAAGCCAACCGCAAAAATGGTACTATAGCCGGCGGTGCTACTGCCGCCGGTGCCGGCGGAGCCGGATTGCGGGTCCTGCCAGGTGATGCAATTCCCATCTGCGGACATCTCTCCAAAATTAATCTGAAGACCGTAGGGGGGGACCGTAGTATAGCCGTTGTTCTCACTATAGCCGGCGATGGAATTTGCATTGAATCCATTGGTCGTGAAATGAACCACGCAATTTTGCCAACTCCCATTGGCATAGTTGAACAGTGGATCAATCCGCAAATTGTTGCCGCCCGAGCGCTGGGTGGGGAATAAATTAAGCCGGCCGGTGAAACCCGACCAGTCGCCGCCGATGCTGTCACGAACATAATCCACCGACACATTCAATGTGCCTGACCCTGTAATCAAGGCCGGGACGCCTGTGAGCGAGTTGTTGCCGCCAATGGCCGGGAAGGCGCGCGACGAGGTAAAAATAGTTCCCGTCTGGCCCGCGGGAACGATGATGTCGTTCCCCACGGCGTTAAGAGTCGGAGTTGTGCTCGGAGAAACGTCGCCAGCAATGGACGCATTCTGCTCCCGAAGCACGCCACCCATGAAAATGAGGGGACCGGTGCCGAGCGAGTTTCCGCTGGGATTGACGTTGCCGCCACTGGCCGCAGTGGTGCCCACTTCAATGATGCCGTTGCTGAAGACCGTGCCGCCGGAGTAGGTGTTGGCTGAGGAGGGAAACAAAATCAACGGACTGCTGCCCTGTTTGACCAAAGTGTTGGTCCCTTGGAGGTTGGCAAAGATTTCCACCGTGGACCAACCCGCAACGCTGGAGGCAATACCAGTGCCGGCCACACCATTGGAAAGATTGACCGAAATGACTGCATTGGAAGTGGTCAGGCTGTCCAGAACCCAGGGATAGCCTCCGTCAGCAACCACCCAATTCCCGCCATAGGTCACTCCGCTGATGGGCAGACTGCCAAATAGGATGTTCTGGTTGGTAGCGTTCTGATCCAGATTGACGGTAAAGGTGCTGTTCCCGTTCGTCGCCTTAACCGCCGTCGCAGTCGCCGTCGTGCCGGTTTGATCGGGAGCCGCGATCACAATCGTTGGCGCAGAATATTGGATGCCGGCAGTCGTGGTCGCGATCGTGGACACGCCCCCACTTATCGCAGTGGTTGCGCTCCCGCCCGATCCGCCGACATTGGAGAAGGCAATCGCCGGGTTGGTGGTATAACCGGACCCGCCAGCCGTCAGCGTCACCGTGCTCAAGGACCCGGTGATCTTGACCGTTCCCCCCGCGCCTGTTCCGTCGCCGCCGGAGAAACCAATGATCGGCGGGGAGGAATAACTGCCGCCGCCGGCGGTGACCGTGACACCCGTCACCGCTCCGGCAAGAATAGCCGCCGTCCCCGCAGCCCCGCTCCCACCGCCGCCCGTAAAGGACACCGTCGGCGCGCTGGTGTAGCCGCTTCCGCCATTGGTGATCGCAACGGACACCATACTGCCATTTATGGCCGCAGTCGCCGCCGCTCCGGTTCCGCCGCCGCCGGAAAAGGTGACCGTTGGCGAGTTGGTATAGCCGGACCCAGTGGCCAGGACCGTGATGGATACCACCTTGCCGGTAATGGTGGCCGTCGCCACCGCCTGGCTTCCGGTCGGATCATTCACCGTGACCGTTGGCGCATAAGAGTAGCCGCTTCCGTGAGTTACGACGGTAATGGCGCCCACCCCAACGGTCACCGGAATGGTGACCTGGCTGAAATCAGCGGTGGCGCCGGAGCCGTCAAGATTATAGCCGCTGCCCACTTGGCCATTGGTCCAGTTGAGCGGAGCAGTGAAGCTCTGGGTGCCGCCCAAGATATTGGTCCAGACGCCGTTCTGTGCGAAAGCCCCTGTGGCGGCCGCAAGCAGCGCACTCAGGAGGATAGAAACTTGGAGACGACGCGGGTGTTGGAATGTGATTTTCATAGCTGATTGATTACTTTTGGAGGGTTTTTTGACGCAAGCCACTGGCTGACTTGAGAAACTCAGGATTTGCCGGTTTTTCATAATGCTGCTGCCTCGCCCCGACCACCGTGCTGCCCGATTCCGTTGACTCAGACAAGCCAACACGAACCGATAAAGAACCGAAGTTCTCCGGCGACCAAAGGCTGATATTGGCCAGTATTGCCGAAAGGAGGAGGGTTGGCAAGCCCCAATTCGGACGCTGGACCATCGCCAATTCTGGCGACGTTGTGATTAGATGTTCTAATGTTTTACGGAATCTGGGTTCACCAGTAGAAGTCGGCTGAGGCCGTCGGCGGGCCGGCGCGGCAAAGGAACTTCCGAAAGAGCTGCCAGGTGGCATGACCATCCAGGCATCCTTGATTTCCCCCATTGGGGTAGGGATGTGCCTTTGTGTTCATGTGGGGGCTGGTGACGGGCCGGATCCAGCCACTGCCAGATGGATTGTACCAGGTGTTGTTCATGTCATTAGGATAGGTATTTGGCGGGCCGGGGCTGCAAAGGTCGGCACAGGCCACCAGCACGCGAGAGGAGACGGGGCCGAGCGGCACCGGACCATTGGGGCCTGTCAGCGAGGTCGTGGTCAGCTTGACATTCATGTTGGTCGCGTAAGTATCCACCCCGGGCGTCCCGAACGAGGCGGTGCTAGGGAAGGTCTGGGAATAGCCTACCACACGATACCCATTTTGCCCGAAGACCGCATTGTTCAATGGGTAGGCAGCCTCGTAAGTCCAGAGTGACTGGTGTATGGGAGCATAGGGCACAGGGCCAAACCAGTCCACCGGGCCAATCGCCGGCTCGGTTCCAGCGTCATACCAGGTTTTTGGGGTCGTGCCATTCGCGATCAATTGATTGGCCAGATAGGCGTCCATATCCCAACACCAATGGCCAACCCCCGTGCTGCCGGAGCCATCGGGAAAGACATCCCGGTTGTCACCCGCGTAAACAAATATGGCGGCGCACTGTTGTTTTTCATTATTGAGGCATCCCGTGCGGATGGCGTGATCCTTGGCCTTGGCCAGGACTGGCAGGAGCAGGGCTGCTAAAATCGCAATGATGGCAATGACGACGAGCAGCTCAATCAACGTGAACCCACGATCGCGAGAATCAACGGATCTTTTCATAAATGGTTTCTCGCGGGCTGCCAGCAAGCCGTCGCCGAACAATAAACGGGCGACGCGCACCCTTTCTACCAAACCCGCCCGCCCTGCGCAAGCGAGAAAAAACAAGACTTAACATATCCGGCAAACCAGTCCTCTGTCTCCGCCTCGCCGAAGTCAAGGGCTGGCGGAGGGCCGGCGGGCCTGGCCCAGGCGCATGGCCACCGCTTCCGTCCGGGAACGGACGTGGAGCTTTTCGTAAATGTGGCGGATGTGGGTGTGGACGGTGGCGTAGGTCAACCGCATATTCTCGGCTATTTCCTTGTAAAGATAGCCTTTGGCCAGCAAATCCAGAACCTGCGCCTCGCGGGGCGACAAGTCCTGGGCTTCGGGCATGGCCGCCGGCGGCGATTGAAAAGATTGTACGATTTTGCGCGCGATGTGGCTGCTCATGGGGGAGCCGCCCTCATGGACGTTGCGGATGGCGGCCAGCAACTCCGCCGGGGGCGTCTGCTTGAGCAGGTAGCCGGTGGCGCCGGCGGTCAGGGCGTTGAAAATATGCTCGGTGTTCTGATAGACGGTGAGCATGATCATCTGGGTGGCCGGGGCCAAGGGCTTGAGCCGGCGGACACATTCGATGCCACTCATGCCGGGGAGGTTGATGTCCATCAATGTGACATTGGGGCTGATCCGGGGAATCTCCTGCAAGGCGTTTTCGCCGCTGGCGTGCTGGCTGACGCAGCGGAAGCCGGGCGAGCAGTCAATCAAGCTGGCGAGGGTTCCCCGAACTCCGGGGTCGTCCTCAACGATGGAAACGGAAATGGTCACGCGGTGAGTGCCACTTTAGGGGTCGCGCCTCTTTTGGGCAATCGCCACAATTGGCGATGCCGCGCCAAGGGGGAGTGGAGAGTGCGGAGTGGGAAGTGCGGAGTGGGGAGTGGGAAGTGCCTGACGCAAAGGCGCAAGGGCTGCAAAAATCCCGGCTGGCATCTTGGCGTGATCATGCGGCCCCTCCAATTGCGGATTGGGGATTCGGGATTGAGGATTGGGGAGTAATGGGCAGGCGCATTTCGACCCGGGTTCCCTGGCCGGGAGTGCTGACCACCAGACAACGGCCGCCGATGGCGGCCAGCCGGGCTTCCAAATTGACCAGGCCCGAACCGGAGGCGATGCGGCGGCCGTTCTCGGGCGCGGCGCCGCCATTGGCCGCCGGCGTCAAACCCTGGCCGTTGTCCTCCACCACCAAGGTGACGGCGTCCGGCTGGACGAGCAGACGCAGCCACACTTCGGTGGCGTGGGAATGCTTGACGGTGTTGTTGAGGGCTTCCTTCAACGCCAGGAACAGGTTGTAGCGCAACTCGGTGTCCATCCTCACGGCGGGCAGGGAGATGGGCATGTCCATGCGGCAGCGAATGCCGGCCGTGCGCAGGAAATCTTCGGCAAAAGCGGAAGCGTAGTCCATCAGACCGCTGAAAGTGTCATGCTGCGGATCCACCGCCCAGACGATTTCATCCATCGCGCGGGTCAATTGGCGGGCTGATTTGGAGATGCGGTCCAGGTGGATTGCAGACTGTTGGGGTTCCCGGCGAGCCAGCTCGCTCAGGAGGGTGATCTGGGTCAGTCCGGCGCCGATGTCGTCGTGGATGTCCTTGGCGATGCGGGCGCGGTCGCGTTCGATGGCATGGCGCTGCTCCAGGCGCGCCAAGTCGCGCTGGTATTTGCGGGCCGAGGCGGCCCGCGCGCCGGCCACCACCGCCGCCAGCACGGCCGCAAGAGTCAAGGCCCGAAACCACCACTCTTGATACCAATAGGGCCGCACCCCAAAGACCACCACCGCCGCCGTCTGGTTCCATATTCCGTCGCCGTTGCAGGCGGTCACGCGGAACCGGTAATCATTGGGCGGCAGGTGCCAGTAGTCCGCCGTGGGCCGCTTCTGGTCGGCATCAACCCAGTCGGTGTCCAGTCCGTCAATCCGGTAGCGGAAGCGGGTTTTGTCCGGCGCGTCAAAATTCAGGGCGGTGAAGCGGAATTCAAACTGGTGGTGTCCTGGCCCCACGATGAGCTTGGGGGCGCCCAGAGGAAGGGACTGGTCGTCCACGCGCATTTCCTCAATGATAACAGGAGGGGCGACCGAATTGGCGGTGAGGGCGGCGGGATCAACAGAGACCACGCCGGCACTGGTGGTGAACCAGAGCCGGCCGTCGCGCCCGCGCCAGCACGCCGGCTGGTAACCGTCCGAGCATTCCAGGGTCGGAAGCCCGTCGAAGGTGCCGTAAGCCACGCAATCCACCGAGTTGGCTTTGTGGCTGGCAACCGCATTCAGTTGGGCCTTGGCCACCCGATAAATGCCCTGATGAGTGCCCAGCCAAAGCCGCCCGCGATTGTCTTCCAGGATTTGGGAAACCAGATCCACTGGCAGACCCTCATGGGCGGTGAACCGCGTAAAGATTCCGCCCTCGAACCGGAGCAGTCCGCCGCGAAAGGTGCCCGCCCACACCACGCCGGCGCTGTCGGCCAGCAGAGACCAGATGGGCTGGCCGGCCAGGGCGTCTTTGGGACGGAAGGCGAACACCCGGTCCGGCTCACAACGATAAAGCGCGCCGTCATCGGCGCCGCACCACACCGTGCCATCCGGCCCTTCAGCCAAAGCCCGGACCGCCGAAAGGGTCAGTCCAGCGTTGGTGTCGAAAAGGTGACTTGCGGCGGCCGACCACCAGGAAACGCCCGACTTGGTGCCGAGCCAGAGGCGGCCGGAGTGATCGGTCAAAATAGATTTCACCCCATGAACATCCCAGGGGGGGCGCTGGAGCCGCCCATCGCGGAAGTCGAACAATTCCTCGCCTTCCTCCGCACTGAGCCAGAGGGCGCCATCGAGCCGGGGAAAGACTGAAAAGACGAAATTGGCCGCCGCGTTGCTGCCGGCGGCAAAAGGGGTGATTTTTTCGCCCTGCCATCGGCACAAGCCTCCGCCCGCCGTGCCGATCCAGACCGCGCCCGCGCTGTCTTCACAAACCGAAAAAGCGGCGCGCGCGGTCAGCCCTTCCGCGCGCCCGATGACTTGGAACCGGCGGTCGTGCAATCGCGCCAGGCCGCCCCGGTCCATTCCCAGCCAGATACCTCCATCCCGCCCCTGCAACCAGGCGCCGATGCGATCGCCCAGCAGCCCATCCCGCGTGGTCAAACGCTGATGCCGGCCTTCCGGAGTGACGTGAAACAAACCGTTGCCATAATGATTGAACCAAACGCCCCCCGCGCGATCCTCGTGCGCACCCATGGCTCGGCCCGAGGCCGGCCCCAGCAAACCGCGCCATTCGGGAGCTTCGTCCAGCCACTGGCGGTCCGCCTCCTTGCGCAGGCGGTCGCCATCCAAAACCCAGAGCGCCCCGGAGCGCATGGGAAAAATCATGGCTGGCTGGCGAACCGGTTCTCCGTTGGTCGGCGTCATGGTTTCGAACCGGCTGCCGTTCCAACGGGCAATTTCATTTTCAGCCCCGGCCCAGAGGGACCCGCGCGGATCGGTCACCAGTGTGTACACCCGCTTCTTCCCCAGGCCGCCGTTGTCGGCCAAAGTGGCGAATGCTTGATCCACCACGCGCAGAATGTTCCCTTCCCGCGTCAAAAACCACAGGGTGCCACCCCGATCCACACATTGGAATATCGGTCGCGTATCTCCGGGCGGCTCCAGCACATTCCAAGGCGAGTTGGTCGCCGCCACGCCCCGCCGGAGTACCGTGCCGAACTGCGTCACAAACACCACTTCGTTGGAGGACGAGGACACCAGCGCCGTGCGAAGATCAAACACCGTCTGGTCCGGCCACTCGGCGCGAAACACGCCGTTCTTGAAGGATGTCAGCCCGCCGCGAAACGTGTTGATCCACAGGGTGCCGGTCGCGTCCACATAAAGGTCCTGAATCCGGGCGTGGCTGAGGTAATCGAAGGTGACAAAGCGCGAACCGTCGAAGCGCGCCAGCCCGTCATGGGTGCCCACCCAAAGATAGCCGTCGGGGGTTTGAGCGATGCTGGTGACACTGCTGTCGGGCAGATTTTTCTCCGTGCCCCAGACATCCACCAGGTAATCCGCCGGCGCCGCGGCTGTTTTGCGCGGGCCGCCGGCGAGGAAGAGCATCGCCAGGCCGGCTAAAATCAGGCGGCGCGACGCCCGGCGACCCGTATGGCAGCAAACCGGCAGCGGCATGATCTTACTATGGGAAAAAAGCCGCGCCAAAGCAAGCCGCGCATCTGGTGCGAGCGCGGTGCGCCGGATGATGAGGCGATTATTCAACTGGCGCGGGAAGCGGGTGTTGTGTATCTCGTGACGCACAACGTTCGGGACGTGAGCCGCGCCGCGCAATTCGGAGTTCGAGTGGTCCGACCGGCTGAATTCCTGGAAATCTTGAGGCAAACGACATGACGAAAATTGAAGCAAACGTGCCAGACTATTTAGCGCGACAAGCGCGCGCGCCGGCGGAACGCGGACAGGTTCCAATCGTCCAGATAGTTGCCTTGGCTCTTTCCGCCCAGCTTGCCGCTTGGAAGGGCAGTGACGACATGGAAACGCGGGCCAAGCGGGCGAACCTCGCCGCGTTTGACCGCATCATGGCGAAAGTGCCCGATGTGCCGCCCATGCCCGGCGACGAATTGCCGCGGTGACGCGCGCGGAAGGAATAGCGGCAGCCTGGCCGCTGCCGGGAAAAAGGGATGAGGCTCACGGCCCCCTGAAGGCGAGCGTGGCGAAAATTCCCTGGGCGGTGTAATCGGTCAGGCCGCCAGAGCCTGGCTCCGCATAGGTGTAAAAGGCATAGCGTAAGGCGCCCGAAATCTTGTCGCTGAAATGTTCAACCAAGGCAATCGAGGCGCTGTGTCGAGTGAAATTCAAACCGAGCGGAACTCCCGCCACGCCGTTGTTCTGGCCATAAGCGGCTTGCGCGAAGGAATAGCTCGCGCTTAAATCGGTCATTCGATTCAGCCCATAGGCGGCGCTTCCGGTCACCATATAAATGCCGCCTTTATCGGGCGCCACGGACGCGTCGTTGTTGGCGAAAGTCCACGTCCGGGCATCGCTGTAGGTCAGCGCCCCGCTCAAATTCAGGCGGTGGACCGGCGTGAGCGCCGCACTCAAACCATAAGTGTGCGCTTCGTATCTTCCCGCCAGCAACGGACCGCCTGGCGAAAGGCCGAAGGATACCGGGTCTGTCCGCGTCGAAAAATCCGTTCCCTCGATTTTATAGCTCAAGGTCGTCCTCAGCCAGTTGGCCGGACGCAGCACCAACTTCGCCTCTGCTTCGTCCGTTTTGATGGTCCGGCCCAGAATAAATGCCGGATAGCCAGTCAGCGGGGTTGAATCAATCAAGTGATTGTAGGAGGTGTCGCTGCCATAAAACCGATATTCCGTGTTGAGCGACACCCACGTCCGCGGCGAGGTCGAGAAACCGCCGCGCACATCATACTCCGTGTTCTCCGAGCCGGTTTTGCGCGCAAACGGATTGCTGGGGCCGTCAATGTTGCCTTGCTGGAACTCGCTGCTGCCGTCCTGCTCAAACCGCGCGTCGGCGAACAGAACCGTCCACGGAATTTTGGTGAAACGCAATTCGGCGTTCTGCCTGGATTTGAACTCGTCGAGATTGGAATCCTCCAAGACCGGTGGAGAAATGATTGGCACAGCGAGAATTCCGAAAGTGTTTTCGACTTGGCCGAAACCTTCCTCATGCGTCCATTCGTTTTGGGTGGCGAGGCCCAGACTGAAGGATGGCATGGGCCGGAAGAGGCTGCTCGCGCTCCAGATGTGCGATTCCGTGGAAACCGTCACTTGCGGGCTTTGCCAGTACTGAAATAAGGGCGGCTGTCCGGTTTGGTTGAGCGTATCATTTCCTTCCAGGCGCGCATAATAGTAACCGACCGAGACCAACCACCAATCCCGCACCTGCTTTTCCAGCATCATCGTGTTCATGCCCTGCACATCGTGGTATTTGTCCTGTGTCTGGAAAGAGGGGCCGGCTCCGTTTGATTCGTCGGTTTGATTCTGCTGGCGGTGAATTTCCACCCGCGCATTTTCTTCCACCTGCCATCCGGCCACTTCCGCCCTGACGTCCAGCTTTATGATATGAGTGTGCTCATTCACCGCTTCAGTTGCGGGCACGATGTTTTTGCCGGCGAGCGCGCCCCAGTCCAGGGCGGATTCGTTCCCCACGCGGAACTGTTCTTCATAACCCAGCACAATTTGCGGCCCGCGCGGCAGGGTCAGCCCGAAATCAATCCACGCCCGTCCTTCGTCCAAGGCCAGACTTCCCGCCGAGGCCAAGCCCGGCGGATTCACCGCCGAATCATGGCCGCCGAAGTTGTCGTAGTATTGACGCCACTGCTCGAAACCGGCGTGAATGTAGCCGACATCATTTTGGGTCAGATCAAGTCGCAACGCGGCATCCTGGCCGGCGGAAAGAAAACGCCCTTCGACTGAAAATTTTTCCGCCGCGCCGATTTGGTCCTCCAACGAAAAGTGTTTCAGCCCGCCCGAGAAACCGTCGTTGATTCCCTCGATTTCGCGAAATTTCGACTTGTCGCCATGAACACTGATCCCGCCGAATTGCGGTTCCAGATCAAAATGGACCCCCGTCGTGGAATTGCTCGCGCCCCAGTTTGCGCCCTGGTCAATCCACGCGCGCAACTGCCCAACTTGGGCCCGCGTCAGCGGTTCTCCTTTGTCGGGGGGCGGCATCAGCGTGTCTTCATTGGGGCTCGTCACCCTCCGCAACAATGAGCTTTCGGCGCTGCGACCGGGCAGAATATCCACGCCGTCGTCTCCGCCTTTCAGGGCGGACTCGCGGTTATCCAGGCGAAAGCGGTTCTTTGGTTTTGCCGGCCCATGACAGCGCAGGCAGGAGGTCTCGAAGAGGGGACGGATGTCGCGGTCGAAATCAATTTTCGTTTGCTCTGGCGGCGGTTGTTTTTCCTGCGGGTCAGCCGCGTGACACGGCGAGCCGACAGCCCACAACAGCAAAAGAACCCAGGCTGAGCCTGTCAAACGACCGGGTTTGGTGGCGCCCATCATGGCCTTGCTCAATACCGCAAATGCACATCCACGTTGGACCCATGAACGGCCGTGTGGCAGCCGGCTGTCCAGCAACCGCCCATCTTCAGGAAGATGGTGTGATTGAAGCTGCCGATGTAGATTTGCCCGCTGGCCGCGCCGGGGCCGGGCACTTGCGCGTGACAGCGCAGGCAGAGATTCGGATCACTCTGCGTGAGCATTTTACGGTTCACCGAACCATGCGGGTTGTGGCAGGTCACGCAGCCTTCCCTCATAGCTGGATGCTCAAATGCGACCGGGCGCGTTTGCTGGCGATGACATTGGGCGCAGCTTTCGTTCAGGCGGGACATGGCCAGTCCACCCGCCGGTTTGAAGATGTCGCTGCTGTGGGGATCGTGGCACTGGACGCAGTTCATTTTCCCTTCAATGACCGGATGGTGATGGGGAAGATGGAATTCAGATTGCGTCTGCAAATGACATTGGAAACAGGCGGCGGAGTCCTTGCCGGGATTCACAATGGAATTTGCGCCAATGGCGCCCGTGGCGACATGCCTGCTCGCCGGGCCGTGGCAGGATTCGCAACCGTTCTGGCCGGATATTGGGGATTTTTCCAGACGCAAACGGGCGTGAGGACTGGACGGAAATACGCGGATAATCTTGGCGTGGCAGTAAGCGCACGCCTTGTCGCCCACAAAAGTGGCGCCTTCAATTTGTGGCGGCTCGAAAACTGTCCCACCACCGGTGGAACAAGAATTGAGCGACAAAGCAAGCACTCCGGCGGCCAAGGCGAGCGCCAAGGCGGCCAGCCGCCGCAGGCTTTTCACTGTGGAAAAGCGCATTAAGGGCATATGGCTGGAAGCGTTGCACCCTGATTATGCCCGTCCCCAGTAACGGCGCAATTGGAAAATTCAGGAGTGTTTCCGGGACAATTCTTCCTTCCAGCCATTGATCCTCAGGGATTTGGCTGTAGGAGGACCCGATAATAACGGGCGCCGCTGACGACGGCACTCTCCGTAAAATGAGACGGATTGACGCTGGCGGCGTTGGTGACAACATTAACCCAGGTGGACAGGTCCGAAGTTCTTTGGACCACGTAAGTGAGTCCCACATTGGCGCTGTAGTTGAAGGAGAACTGGCCGGCGGCGACAACGGGCACGGAGTTGGAGAGGGCGAGAGGAGTAACCACGCTGATGTTGACCACGGCGGAAGTGGCGGAGATGCCCGCTGCCGTGGCCACGGCGGTGAGGGAGTAATTGCCGGCGCCCAGGCTGCTGGAGCTGGTGTTGAACGGGGAGGCATGGGCAGAACCCAACGAATTAGTGGTGGTGGCGCTGGTGGCAACAAATGCGACGTTGGTGACTGTGCCGATGCTGACGGCGGCGGTGGACCCCAGATGCAGAATCGCGGGAGCGGAAAAGACAGCGCCGCCGACCGGGTTGGTGATGCTCACCGTGGGTGCAGGCGGATGGACGGCGATGTTCACCACTGCGGAGGTGGCCGAGACTCCGGCCGCTGTCGCCACGGCGGTGAGGGCATAGTTGCCGACAGCCAGATTGGCCGCCGTAATAGTGAATGGCGAAACGCGGACCGAACCTAACGAGTTGGTGATGTTGTTGGTGCTGGCAAAAAAGGCGACGTTAGTGACGGTCCCGCTGCTGACCGAGGCATTGGCCGTGATCGGCACGCTGGCGGGAGCGGTAAAAGCGGCCCCCCCAGCCGGGCTGGTGATGCTTACTGTTGGCGTTGGCGCTGCCGCCACGACCGTTATCGAGCCGGTCATCCCACAACAGGACGCGTGGATGGTGCATTCATAGGGAAAAGTCCCGGCTGTGGTGAACGTACGCGAACAACTCGATTCGGTGGCGAAGCTGGAGAGTGAAGACCCGCAGAATTGATTCAGATCCCCCGTGTTGGCTCCGGTGACGTTATGCGCGTTGGCCAGTCCCGACCATACCACCGTGTCCCCCACATTGATTGTGACAGATGGAGGGCTGAACGAGTCCCCAACGCAGGTCACGGTGACCGTGGCTCCTTGGCTAATAGGGGCGAACATCGCCAACGAACCGGTGACGACCAGCGCCGCCACTTTTTGGAATAGTATTGATTTATTAATTTTCATGCAATCTGCGTTCTTTCTTGATCACCCCCTCTCACCGCGGAGCGATCCACTGAGTGACGGGCGCTTGCGCGGGCGGGGCGGCTCCGAGGACCCGGCGCAACCAGAGGCGGACCCTCCGGGCCCGTGCCCGCCATGCGCCGGGAGCGGGTAAAAACCCGGCGCTGCGCAGCAGGCACAAACCCACCGCTGATACTGTTTGTCGGATCTTCATGGTTGCATCGAAGTCTCCTGTATGATGGACAGGCGGCGTATTTGTTCCAAAAAAAGTTTGCTTCGTTTCTCCGTTGTCCTGGAGAATGGGAAGAAATGATGCCCTCGGTTGATTTTTGTCGGAACTTTTTGAAGGTGCGTGACTCATAACCACAGAGCGTTGCATGCCAGGTCCGGATTTTGAGACGGTGGTGGCTGGATATTATGAGCCGCTTTACCGGTTCGCCATGAGTTTGACGCGCTCGGAAGCGGATGCCTGCGACCTGACACAGCAAACCTTTTATGTGTGGGTGACCAAAGGCCATCAATTGCGCGATCCGTCAAAAGTGAAATCATGGCTCTTCACGACGCTGCATCGCGCCTTCCTGGAATCGCGCCGCACCCTGACCCGCTTTCCTCATTGCGAGCTGACAGAGACGGAAGCTGACCTGCCGGTTATCCTGCCGGAGGCAGCCCGAGGATTGGATGCCACGCAAGCCGTGGAGGCGCTGGGCCGGTTGGACGAGGTGTACCGCGCGCCGGTGGCGCTTTTTTACCTGGAGGATTGTTCTTACCAGGAAATTGCCGATATTCTGGAAACGCCTATTGGCACGGTCAAATCCCGCATGGCCCGTGGATTGGCGCAACTCAAACACATCTTCGCCGGGAGCAACCCGGCACGGAAGCGACCGGGAGGTCCACATGAGTAAGCAGGAGGCCAGGGAAATCCTCGCGCTGTATCGCCCGGGCACGGCTGACGAAAAGGACCCTGCCTTCGACCAGGCCCGTCAACTGGCCAAAACCGACCCGGAACTGGCGTGCTGGTTCGACGAACATTGCGAGGCTTATCTTGTTCTGCGCCGGAAATTTCAGGCCATCCCAATTCCGCCGGGGTTGAAGGAGCAGATACTCTCCGAACGAAAAATCCGGAGGCCGTTTTTCCAAAAGTATTTGCGACCCATGCTGGCTGCTGCCGCGATCGTGGCGCTGCTTCTCGGCATTGAATCTGGTTTCTGGACAACGCACTTTTCGTCCGACGGCTATCCGGCCTATCGCAAACGCATGACTGAATCCGCGTTGCGCGGATACAAGATGGATTTGATGCAGAACGATCCGGACCTGATCCGCAATTATTTGAAGGCGAAAAATGCGCCGGCCGATTACTCCCTGCCAGCCGGGCTGAAATCAGCCGCGTTTGCCGGTTGCGCGGTTTCGAGCTGGCAAAGGAATCCGGTTTCCATGATCTGTTTCCAATCCGGGCGTCCGCTTCCCCCGGGCGATCAAAGTGATCTTTGGCTGTTCGTGATTGACCGCAAGGCCGTGGCCAATGCCCCGCCGGCGGCGGCCCCGGTCTTCCAGCGGGTGAACAAGGCGACCACGGCCAGTTGGTCCAACGGAGAGCATAGTTACTTGCTGGCGGCAGTGGGGGACGAGGCATTTCTTCGAAAATACCTTCAGTGACCGTAAGGGGCCGTCGGCCCCTGGGCCACGCTCATGTGGGCGATGACCCAGTTGAAGTCGCGCGGGTCCTCCGAGACGTCAATGGGCAAGCCGGCGGCGTCGGGTAACGGCGGCGGCATGGTGCTAGCGCATTTCCAGAAATATGTTTCGGCCCGTCCGTCGGCGAAGGAAAAAGTGGCCCCGCCATTGTGCCAGGAAGCCGGCAGGCGGATCCATTCCGGATAAGAACTGCGATTGACAAAGTAGCCGTCGGAAATGCTGTCCGGCTGCTCGTCCAGGAACACGAAAATTTGGGCGGGCGCGGGAATGGAGGTCAGTTTGAAAAACTGCGCGTAGCCCGGATTGTTGGCATTGACACCGGAACTGGAAAGTTCCCCCGCGTCGCCCACCGAGGCGTTCATGGAATAACTCCGCACCCGGCTCTTCCAGCCCGCCACGCTTTGCAGGGCGCTGAGCACGGAGTCCGACGGGCAGCGATAGATCGTGGATACTTGAGCGACATAAGCGCCCAGAGCCGCCTGGGTCAGGTTGGCGAGATTGGTGTTGTCGGGGGTCAATTCCCAGTCAAGCACGCCCGCCGCCCAATTGATGTTGGCGCGGGCGGCGGCGCCTCCCAGATTATAGGCAAGTCGCTGGGAGTGGTCATCCGCGTACATCAGCCAGCCGGTTACCAGTTGCTTGTTGTTGTTCTGGCACAAAATGCGCCGCGTCCTGGCCTTGCTCCCAGCCAGGGCGGTCAAAAGCAAGCCGGCCAAAATGCCGACGATGGCCACCACCACCAGTAACTCCAGGAGGGTGAAACCACCTCGCCGGGAGAGGTTCATCGCTTGAGGAATAGGATTTGCGCCGCTCATGGATCCGTTCAAGATCAGTCGAACTTTGCCCGCAGCAGCCGGGAATTGCCAATCCTTTATTTTGCAGAAATCCTGTTCTCCACCGCCTTCGGGAAAGGCCACTGACAGGGTGTCAGCCCTCTGACCTTTGAATGTGAGCAATTCCCTGCTGCTGGCGGCGAAGCTTGAGATCGGAGGTTGTTTCGGACCAGCAGCCCCTTCCATTCCTCTCCTTTCCACCGTCTCAAATCCTCGAAGACAGGCATTCCCCGGCGCCGTGAGCGCGAAAGCTTTCGCCAAGTCCCCTCAGCCGGCAGGCCGCGCATCTGGTGCGAGCGGTTGAGATTGGCGGGACTTGCGCCCTCCCGCGGGCAGGGGTAATTTGGCTGCGGCGGCGCCCGTAGCTCAGATGGATAGAGCAACTGCCTTCCAAGTCCGGCGCGCGATTTTCACTATCGTTGACAAGCGTTGATTCGTCCAGTGTTTGCAGGGGTTTCGTCGCTGTTGAGATTTGTTCGCCGGTTGCCATTTTTTGCCCTAAAAACCGCCGTCAGTATGGAAAACGAGTATAGAAAAATCAACGCAATCGCCGAACCCAATAATCCGGCCTGCGGCTCAAATGCGCCATTGCTACGATCCAAAATCTGTCTGGCTGTTCCAGATAGACAATTCGGAACGGGAACCGTTTTGTTTTCCAAGTGCGCGTTCCCAACCTGCCGATTCTGCCGAGTTCGGGATGGCGCTGAATTCCGGGCAAGGTTGCTTCCACAATGGAGAGAAAAGCCTCTCCGAGGGTTGGATTCCGACGCTCGTAGAATTTCGCCGATTTGATCAACTCACTTGCGGCGAGGCGATGGTAAGCGACGGGTTTCATTCAATGCGCGGCGGGCCTCTTTCATTACCTCCCCGGCTGGAATCCCTTTTTCCGCGCCGGATTGGATTTCCTTCACGCGCCGTTCGATTTCATCGTCCCAGGCCGCCTCCAACTCGGGGTCGGCGTAATCGTCAATGCTCTCGAGGATTCTTTCCGCCAGCCGCACACGCGCGCGCGGCGGCAGCTCCAAGACTTCTTTTTCCAACACGCGAAGTGTCATCAACGCCATAATGCCCTTCAAATCCATCAGAATCAAGCGCGGATGCGCCTCGGCGAAAAGGACACGCGGCCAAGGCCGAAACGGCATCGCCCGCGCGCCGCGGTTGAGATTGGCAAGACTTGCGCCGTCGCGCGGGCAGGGGGTAATTTGGCTGCGGCAGCGCCCGTAGCTCAGATGGATCGAGCAACTGCCTACTAAGTCCAAAAGGCCGTTTTCCCCCGTTTTCCCCAACCTGCCCTCAATGGGATACGTCTGGCCAAGTCATTATTGCTGAAAGGCTTACAAAGCGATCGCCTTGCCCTTACAGACCCTCATTCGGACTCAATTTTGAGCGAGTAGGGCCGGACCTCAATCACCGAATTGAGCGTGCCATGGTGGTTCCAAACGTTCTCGTGGGCGAGCAGGTCGGGTATCCAGTGCCCATCGACTACGAACTTGTATTGATGCCGTCCCGGCATTAAAGCGACGGTTGTCTCCCAATGCCCGTCATCACGTCGTTTCATGGGCGTTGCGCCGGCCGCCCAACCGTTGAAATCACCACAGAGCGCCACCTGCTTTGCATCGGGTTCACAGAGAACGAAGGTCACTTCGATGGTCTTGGTCGCGGTTGGCTTGGAGGCTTGCGCTACCGCTGCGGCCTTCTCCGGCGATTGCGGCGGCTCCGACTGTTTCGGCGGGGCCTCTGCCGGTGTGGGTTTTGTGGACGGTTGCACCGCCTGAGATTCCGTCGCCAGCGCTTCGTTCAGCCCCGCCTCCTGGCCGTTCCGGGCTGGTTTCTCGATCGCATCGCCTGCGGCGGACAGGTTCACCGGAGTATTTGCGGCAAGCGACTTCTTCACCTTTTTAGAGAGTTTCTTTGCCATTGTTTTTCTTGTTTTAATTCGCAATTTCAATTTTGAAGCGTGGTATATTGGGAATGAAGTGCCAAACTTCAAGTCCAAAAAAGGAGATTCCTTGCAACTCGGGCCGCGCCCGTCCAATCCATCTGCATTTGTCAATCGGCGTTTTCACCGCATTTTCAAACCGGCGCTAACACTGTTCAAGGATTCTCTCGGAGACTGTGCTGCAATGTGCGTTGTGTCGTTGGACGCTCCTCCCCAATCGGAACAATAACCACGGGATTTCCTTTTCCATGTCCGGTTGACGACAATAGTTGTCCCAAATGTGAATAGACGGCTTCTCAAAATGAGCCTATAAAGTGAAAGGCAAGCCATTGGATTGGCTCAAAAAACATTTCAGAACACATGGACGTGGACAAAGAGAGATCGAAATTGGAGGCCGGACATTCTGTCGGGAAACCACCTCCTGAACGCACAAAGACCGTTCTTCTGGTTGATGATTCCCGTGATACACGATTGATAACAAAATTGTTTTTGGACTACGTCGGGTACGTCGTCCATGCGTTTTCAAACGCTGAAGATGCTCTGGGACAATTCGATCCGAAGATCCATGACTTGGTGCTTACCGATAATTCCATGGCGCCGATGACGGGGGCGGAGATGGCGCACATCATCAAATTGCGATCTCCCGCCACGCCGGTGCTTATGTACACGGGAGCAGCGCCTGAAGATCAATCCTGCCTGGACCTGGTGCTTCAAAGACCAACTCCCTTGCCGGTGCTGAAGGACGCTATTGACAAACTTCTTGCCGCTCGACGGTGACACCGGGTGGAGCACGGCCAATTCCCCATCCCCAATGCCGAAAAGAATGCGAGAATCTGTCGGAAGTCTTTACAGTGTGACAAAAGGGGAGGCAATAAGTTGCTTGTTGTTTATTACGTGACACTTGCAAAACTTCCAAAGTGGGAATTGGTTCTGAACGTGTCGGGAATTCTGACGAATTCAGCTCTTGGCCACTGCGTGATACGGTCGAATGAATCTTTAATTAATAACGCAACATCCTATTCCTTAATAACTTATGTCAATACACCCTGTGCTTTGACCTCTTTTGGCATATAATAAGCATACATTATGATTTACGATTACCACGCGCTCAGCCTAATCGTTAGATTATGTTAATGCTGATAATTAGGTTTGATTATTGGCAATAATTAGTTTGCGTTGAGATTGGATAAGTGTGAGAGTCGTAAACATCGGTGGAAACAACTCTATTACATCAGATGGAATTCACTCAGGGACAAGTGGAAGGTTTTTTTTGGGGCAATTAGGCCCAAATATGCCTATTGCTGGCTCAAAAGTGTATAGCCGGTGAGGTATCGCATAGCGGCCTGCCAGTTTTTACGGGGAATCCGCGCGGACTGGAAGAGGCAGAGCGGACCATCAATGTCCGGCTTTCGTGTGACTAGGTGGTGTGGTCAACGCAAAGCTGGCACGTTGCAGGATGGAAGCGGGGGAGTTTTATGTTTCCAACGTTGGTAGCGTGCTCGATTGCAGTGCAAAAACTTAAATGTGATGCAAATGCTTGTAGAGAACTATCTTACGTTGCGCTTGGTTCGACTTAAGCGTCTTGAGGCATGGCTCAATCAAGGCCAGGGATTCTCTTTCGTTTTGGCGAAGGGCGGACGTGGGGAATATGTGTCCAGTTCGGCTGCACAGAATCTTCTCCCTGGCGATGTGCTTGTGTTGAACTCCACGGATGGAGGGAAGATTGCGGTTGCCAGTGATGAAATGGTTTTTTGGTGCTTCTCGGTGTGTTTTGAGCACCTCATTCCACTGTTCGCCGTTGGTGAGATATGCTTGTTGCAAAACACCATGGAGAATCTCAAAGGCCCCAAGCTGTATCCGGCTTCCAGTTCGCTGGCGCAGGAGTGTCACCGGCTGGTTACAACAGCGCCTCCTCAAGGGAATGTCGATCACCGAAGCCATGTGCTCAGGATTGCCGCTGCCGTATTGTCGGTGGAATTCAAGAACGCGCGAAGCCAGCGGGCTGGATTTGTTCGGATCGAGGATCATATGATGCAAGTGTTGGAAGAGTTATCCATCACGGAACTTTTAACGCTATCGGTTGGGGATATGGCGCACAAGTTCAGTTGTAGTCGGCGCCATCTCAATCGTCTGTTTCATCAACATTTTGGATGTTCGGTTGCCTCCCTGAGAATGGAAATGCGTCTGACGAAGGCGTTGTCTTTGTTGCGGGATCCAGACGTCAAAATCATCAGCGTGGCCGAGCAATGCGGATTCAACCACCTGGGACTTTTTAACGCTTGCTTCAAGAAACGATTTGGCAACACGCCGGGTCAGCGCCGGAAGGGGGATTCGAATGGGGAGAACCGGATTTCTGATTTGGATATGGGGCATCCGTTGTGTCGCATGCATGCTAATGGCTTGTGCCCATGGACGCCGACCCCGAACGACCGTAGTGCAACGGCGCGAAAAACAATTTCGACGCAAGAATTAAGTCCTTCGAGTGTCCCCGCCGATCCCGTGCTTCGGGAAGCGATCTTTCGGGATCTACGCGAGGCGAGTGCTCAAATGAAATACAAATCCAGTTCCGCCATCAAGTTGCATAGTCCTCCTTGAACCCATGAAACTACTGCTCGCGTCATGGCGCCGGCCGGAATTGAAGCGCCGCTGGACCTGCGGCTTGCTGGCGGCTTCGATGCTGCTTTTCACCCGACCGGCTCCCGCGCAGGACGCTTTGCGCTACTCACTGGCTGGCGACGCCGCGGCGGAGGCCCAACGCCAACAAATGTTGGTGCCCCAACTCTACACCTTCAAGGAGGGCGATTTCAGGTTGCTGGCCGTCCCCTCGCTGGAACTGGATTACAACGATAATGTAACCTATGTGAAAAACGGCGCGCAATCGGACTTCATCCTGAAGCCGCTTGTGCAATTGACCGGGAGTTATCCGGTGACGCAACAAAACCTGCTCAGTTTTTCCGCCGGTGTGGGCTACGACGAGTACCTGGAGCACAGCCAGTACAGCGCTTTCCGCGTGAATTCTGATTCCCTTCTTTCGTTTGACATGTATATCAAGGATTTTGTGATTGATTTCCATGACAGGGTCTCATATTTTCAGGACCCCAGCTACGAGCCCTCGCTGGCTGGAACAGCGATTTATGGTGGTCTCATGAATTTTGCAGGTCTTTCCACTTCTTGGGACTTGGAGGACGTGGTGTTGACTCTTGGCTACGATCACCAGAATTTTATCTCTTCGTCCCGACTCTTCAGCTATCTCAACCAGTCTTCAGAGCTTCCGCTGGCCCGGGCTGGATTCCGGTTCAATTCGCAATTGACCGCGGGCATCGAGGGGACCGCTTCCTACACAAGTTATGATCAATACGTAATGAACAACAATCAGAGTTACAGCGCGGGCGTTTATGCCGACTGGAAGCCTGGGTCGTATCTCCATGTGCAGCCGCGGGCCGGCTATGCCATTTATCAATTCCAGCACACCAGTCAATCCGCCCAAATCTTCGACCTGACCCCCTCTGGCACCCCGATCATTGTGCCGGTGGGCGAATCCATCCAAACCGCAGACCTGAGCACTTGGTACGCCGATTTGACCGTATCCCACCAAGCCAGCGAAGCCGTGAATTATTCGTTCAGAGCCGGCCACGAAATTCGTCTTGGAATCCAAGCTGAATTGCTTGAAGACTGGTACTTTCGGCCGAACATTGCCTGGACGATTGTCAAAGATCTGGGCCTGAATACATCGCTTTTCTACGAGCACGGAAACCAGGGAGAGGGTAACGTGACGGGAAATCTCACGGAAACGTACGACTATTATGGAGGCGGCTTGATGCTCAGCTATCCGCTGATGAAAAAGCTCCTTTTGAGCTTGAACTACCGCCTCACTCTCCGGTCCTCCGACATCCACGACAGGGAATACGCGCAGAACCTCGTGGGAATCAAGCTTTCCTACCAACCGAAATGAACCTCATCCCACCCAGCATTCAGTTCTCATCCAGGCCCGCTCGCGCGATGGCTCTTTTCGGATGCGTCTCCGTCTTCCTCGGGTTGAACGCCGCCGTGCGGGCTGCGGAGCCGCCCTTGAGTATCTCACAGAGCAATGCTGTGGCAACCGGGTCAACCTCCGAAGCGCGGACTAACGCAATGCCCACCACGGCCCAACCGGCCACGAACGGGATGGAGACCGCTTCCATCACCAACACGGCTGCCGGCGCAACCAATCTGTCTCAAACCGGCGTGACCAACTCCGCGTTTGTTTTGGACGACAAGCACAAGCTGGCGATCGGTGACCGCCTGAGTTTTCGGATTCTGGAAGACGAGGTGGATCCCAAGGAAGTTCCCCTGCCGTTCTTTGTCACCGACTCCGGCGACCTTGAAGTGCCGTATATTGGACGCGTTCCCGCGGAGAACAAAACCTGCCGGCAGTTGGCGGCGGAAATCAAAACCGCGTTGGAGAAGGAGTATTACTACCAGGCCACGGTGATCCTCGCGGTTGATGTGATGACCAAAAGCCACGGCCGGGTCTATCTGGTCGGGGCGGTGCGATTGCCTGGCCCGGTGGAGCTTCCGGGCGACGAGGTCGTCACCCTGAGCAAGGCCATCCTTCGTGCGGGGGGATTCACCGATTATGCCGACCGGCGCCACGTGAAAGTGACGCGAAAAGACACGACGGGCAAAGACGCTGTAGCCAACGACGCCGTAACCAAAGACGCCATGGCCAAAACCGCTACGGGCAAGGCTGCCACGGGTAAAGACGACAAGCAGACGTTCGTCGTGGACGTGGGAGAGATTTTTGACAAAGGCAAGATCGAGACGGATTTGACCTTGGAACCTGGCGATCTTATCTTTGTTCCCGATCGCCTGATCCGGTTCTGATGAAAAAATGAAACATTGTCTGCCGTGAAATCGTTAACTCCAATACCTCCAATGCCTCCGAGCCAGGATTATTCATCGCTGGGTCCGATGGACGATTACGGCGCCGGCGGTTCGTCCAACGGCAGGAATAGATTTTTTGTTTTTCTCCGGAGATATTGGTGGATTCCAGTCCTCACCTTCCTCCTCACCAGCGGGGGGGCGATCTGCTTCATTGTGTGGGCGCCCCCGGTCTTCGTTTCCTCTGCCGCCATGTGGGAAACCGAGAAACTTCATTTGTCGGAAGGCGCTCTTTTCACCGAGGATGAGCAGACTTACATCGGCACTCAGATCGAATTGCTCAAGAGCGGCAGGTTGTGGCAGTTGGCCATAGAACGTCTGCGGGCCTCGGGCACCAACGCCGTCCCGCTCGGGAAAGACGGGCTTCCTCTGGAAGTCAAACTCACCTTTAAGGAGGCCCCCAAGAGCGCGGTCTTTTCCATTGCCGCCAGCAGCACTGATCCAGCCTTCAGCCGAAACTTCCTCGATGCCCTCCTGAGCGAATACCTGGAGTACAAGAAATCGGTTCGCAAATTGGTTTCAGGCGACACGGCTGCTTCGATCTCAGCACAGGTTGAGGCTTTGGAAAGGGAGTTGAAGTCCTCCCAGGACTCGCTCACGGTGTTCCAACAGACCAATAACTTGGCGATTCTGGAGGAGGAGGGCAAGATCGCCGGAGGCTACCTCGAAAAACTGCAAACTGAACTCTCCGATCTGCGACTGGAATCTCAACTCCTGGAGGCAACCGCGGTGGAGCAGAACGTGGCCGCGCAAGGAAATCACTCCGGCGGCCGGGACCCGGTTGACCTCATGAAGAATCTGGGTTCGACCACCCCGTCGGCCGCCGACAATGGACGGTTGACACCCTATCAGGAAGTGGAGCTTCTCAAAATCCAGCGGGAGAAACTGAGCAAATTCTTGCGGCCCAAACATCCCAAGATAGTCGCTCTGGATGAGGAAATCGCCCGGGGCGAGAAACTCATCGAACTGTTTCGCGGCCAAACTCACGATCAACTGGTGGCTTCCCAAGAGGCTGTCAAAATGAGGATGGATAGCCACCTGGCCTCCATCAAAGAATGGGAAGGCAAGGTGATGGAGTCCAGCAGCCGCATTGCCGAAGCCGAGCGCCTGAAGATGAATGTCACTCGCGCCCAAAGCCTGTATGACCGGCTGGCGTTGCTGCTGCAGAACGTGGATATCACCCGGAACACCGACCTCGAAACCCTGGCCATCCTGGAGCCGGCTTCAGTGGCCAAGCTCTCTTATCGGTTGGATATCATGGTGTCGGTTTTGGCCGTGATGGCCGGGTTGGGACTCGGCGCTGGGATCATTTCTCTGATTGAGAAGCGTGATGACCGTTTCACGTCCGTGATCGAAGTGAATGCCACCCTCGGAGATGCCATTGTCGGAATGCTGCCGGAAGTGCCCCATAAGCGCAAGGAGCCTATGCGTCTGCTGGAACTTAATGACCCCCGGCACGGTTATGCCGAATCCTATCGCAGTCTTCGTTCGGCCCTGCTCTTTCTGGCAACCGAAGGCGAGCGGCCCAAAGTCCTGTTGATCACCAGCGCGATGCCCAAAGAGGGAAAATCCACCATTGCCGCCAACCTGGCCCGCACCCTGGCTCTTTCCGGCTCCCGCGTGCTGCTGGTGGATGCGGACCTGCGCAAGGGCCACCTGCATCGTTCGCTGCAGATGCAGAGCGAACCGGGACTGGCGGAACTGCTGCAACACACCTGCGACCCGGACAAGGTCATTCAGCGGGACTCGTTGCCGAACTTCGCGTTTGTTTCCTGTGGAGGCCACTCCGGCAACCCCGGGGATCTTTTCCTGGGTTCCGGACTCGATGAGGTGTTGGCGCGATGGCGCCGGGAATTTGATTACGTGGTGATTGACAGCAGCCCGTTGTTCGCCGCGGACGACGCCAGTTGCCTGGCGCCGAAGGTGGATGGCACCCTGTTCGTCGTGCGCCGGGGCCATTCCAGCGCTCGCGCAGTGAGCGAAGCGCTCGACCTCCTGGCCCAGCGGCAAGCCAGGGTTCTCGGCGTGATTTTCAACGGGGCCGATGCCTCGGCGCGCAGCTATTACTATTACAAGTACGCGGATTACAACACCTCCTCAAAGACCGCGTGAGGAAAATGCTGAAAGCTGAAAGCTGAAAGCAGAAATTAATTTAAGTTTTCTACTTTCTCAATTTCTGATTTTGATTTGAGGATGGCAACAGACGGTTGGCTGATAGTAGATCGCGGGCCGCACAGACGTGCGCCTGCGAATTGACCGGCACGGAGTGTGCTCAGGGAAAAAGCAGAAAGTAGAAATTTGGAAAGCAGAAATGAATCAAGGACGAGGATCGGGCTAAAAAGTAGAAAGCTGAAATTGGAAAAAAGAAATGGCAGGAAGACTTACAGATGAATTTAGAGCGCGAACCAAGAAATATGCTGCGGGAGTGATTCGGCTTTTCGTCAAACTCCCGAAAGGACGGGAAGAAGTCCGCATTCTTGGCAAGCAATTGCTGCGTTCCGGAACATCCGTTGCTGCTCAAGTGAGAGAGGCGTCCCGGGCGCGGTCAGACGAAGAGTTCGTATCCAAACTTGGTGGTGCATTGCAGGAGACCGACGAGTCAGCGCTCTGGTTGGAACTGCTGCGCGAAGAATGTGGAATTGGGCCAGATTTGACCACGCCTTTGGAAGCTGAATCTCGCGAACTGCTTGCAATTTTTACGACGATGATCAACAGAACCAAAAGAAAAAATTGAAAATAGAAATCGGGAAAGTTGAAATAATTTTCTGCTTTCCACTTTTCGGCTTCGGCTGGGATTGGATATTCCTGAAATCGCCCGGATCAATCTGAATGGGATTGGGGCCGCCACCCATGCCTAAACTCGTTCCGGTTTCCTATGCCTCTGCCGGAATTCAACAACAACGGCGATCTGCCTCCGGGCGTCCATCGCGCCTCATGGAGCGAGGTCTTGCAGCGCTTCGGCGGGGCAGTTGGTCAGCGAGATGTTTGTGCGCGGCGCCTGACTCATGTTTACGAACTCGCCAAACGCACGGAATTCTTGAAACGCTTTGTTATCTTCGGCAGTTACGTGACCGCCAAGATGGAACCGAACGACGTGGATGTCATTCTGATAATGGATGACGCATTTCGTCTGGAGGAGTGCCCGATGGAATCGCGTGGTCTTTTTGATCATGCCGTGGCTCAGGCGCGTTTCGGTGCCAGCGTCTTTTGGATTCGGCCTGCGATGTTAATTGGAGAAAATGTTGACGAATTCATCTCGTACTGGCAGGTTAAGCGTGGGGGACCCAAACGCGGCATTGTGGATGTGATACTATGATAACAAGCGAGCAAGAACTCAAGGCGACCCATGATCGCATTGAACAGTTTCAGCAGTGGCTGATGCAGATGCGCCGAACCGCGCGCCGAGAAGAATTCGAGGCTGTCGCCAGCGGCTATCGCCTTGAGATTGAACGAATGCAAGCGGAAGTAATGGAATATCTCCTGCATCCGTCTTTTGTTGACCCGCAACCTCAACCGGCGTAGCCTGTCTGTTTTCCGTCCGCCAATTTCCGCTTTCTGCTTTCCCAATTTCCAGTTTTGCTTTTTGACCTCTGACATCTGACCTCTGAATTTCTGTTTTCTGCTTTCTAAATTTGTGCTTTTAATTTGAGTGCTTTCCGAATTTCAGCATTCGATTTGTGTATGAGTTTCCGCATCCTACGTCCCTTGGCCCGTGAAATGGCCTCGCCTATTTCACTGGGCAGGTTTCAGCGTTTCAGAGTTTCAGCTTTTGATTTGAGTACGTATTTCCGCTTTCTGCTTTCCAAATTTCTGCTTTTGAGCGTCCGCCGCCCCGTAGTCTATCGTCCGCGGTCATTCTGCAGACTGCACACCGCCCACCGACCACTGACCACCGATTTCCGCTTTCTGCTTTCCAAATTTCTGCCTTTGAGCATCCGTCGCCCCATAGTCTGTCGTCCGCGGTCATTCTGCAGACTGCACACCGCCCACCGCCCACTGACCACCGATTTCCGCTTTCAGCGTTTCAGAATTTCAGTTTTTCAGCTTTTGATTTTGCTCTCCCTGTCCATTGCTGTGACAGCTTCCGCCCAGACCAATGTCACTCCCGACCAGTATCTGGCCAGCCAGCCAAAACCAGTTTTCGCGCCTGGGCACCATCTGCCCCACTTGACGAGGTGCGGATGGCCGCTGTCATCTAATCTGAACGTGGAAGCCGCCCTCCACTGGGGTTACACTCTTGACTTGCAAACGGGCGACACAAACCTGTTAGCGGCCTTGAGGTTCCCTAACACCACTGCCTCCGGTTACGTTTCCCTGGCCACAAATAATCCCGGCCAATATGCGCTATCCGTCAACCTAAACAAGACATTCCCTTCCCCCATACCGAATGGATTCTATGTCACAAATGCCAGCGGATGGTTTGTAGATATACACTCGAATACATGGCAATATATCACCAATACGAGTTATACCCCAGTTGTTAGTCCGGAAGCCCCTGATGATTATCTTTCAAATTCTGCCGCTTATGATGTCGCCACTTTGCGGACTATTCAGTCAAATGTGCCAATTTCCATCGTGCTGAATACTGGCGAATACGGGCTTCGCGTATCTGCTTTCAATTCAAACGCGTGGCAATTTGATCCGCGAGTTCAAGCTGCCTTGGCTACAAATGGCTTGTCAATGTACAGGTACACATCGAACCAAAAAGCTCACCAACTGGGATTCACCACGGTTGCAATCAATCAGGCTCTTCCAAACCGCGAATTGTATATTTTCTACAATACGGCGGGAGAGCAAAGCAGGCTGGGACCGGGATGGGATACTGCGGGATGGAGAACTTCGTATGGTTATAACTCTGATGTTATCGCAACGAACACGGACCTGCCAAGTTTTCAAGACTACTACCCTGTTGACGGCTATTGGACCAATTCCATGAATACTTCTCTAAACACAAATATGCTGACGAGACACCTGGATGGGGTCGGATATAATATGGCCCTCGGCCATACCACGAATTATAGCTGGGTTTGCGGGGGATGGGATCAGGGCAATGGGCCAAGTGATTTTTCTGACATTCCACACTACATGGGATTTCTCAAATGTCTCTATACTGGAGGAATGGTGGGTGCCGTTGCCGGATATTTTACCTATCCTACAAACGGCTTTAACGCCTCCTTTCCAACCAACAATCCGCCGCAATGGCTGCTTCAAATCATGGCGTTGTCTCACGTCCACGCCTTATTCTCGCATTTCGATAATTTCCTATCTTCCGGCGACTTGCTTTCCGGCCCACAGCATCACGCGATGTCAGCGGACCAACCGGCTTACGAATTCACGAATACAATGGCGGATGCGACGGCACGAGTGCTGGCGCGCAAGCTCCACAATACAAACCAGTGGTTGATTACCGCATGGGCGGCCGGTGGCCCGGATCGAACGGTGACTGTGACCATTCCAACCCTCGGTTCCGTTTCAGTCTTGGCTCGTTCCTGTGGCTCTGTTTATCAAGCAACGACAACCAACCTGACATTGATAGATACGAACGGTTTGTTGCCCAGCGGATCATTCGCAGAGACAATCGCTCCTCCAACAAATCTGCACATAATTCCTGGCATCTCGAATTAAAATAAGCGAAAATTAATTTCTCCTTTCCCAATTTCTATTCTGGGGCAGCGCTTGTTTCATGCTTCTTGTTGGCTGGCTGGTGAACCGATGGATCGAGCGGCCGTTCGCTAAGCCTCTCCAGGCCGCGCTACAGCGGATCTTGCCGGGAAGATGAGAACAAAAGAACGATGAACCGCAGCGAACGTGTTATTATCAATACGCTGTCACTCTATCTGCGGATGGTGGTGTCAGCAGCGTTGCTTTTGTTGGCGGCCCGTTATGTTCTGGCCGCGCTTGGGATCAGCGATTACGGTTTATACGCGGTGGTGGGGGGCATCATGGGGTTTATGGGCTTTTTGAACAGCGCGATGGCCTCCGGTTCGCAAAGGCACCTGGCTTTTGAGCTTGGCCGCGGCGACACTCGCCAGGTCGGACGCGTTTTTTCCGCCTGCCTGGGGATCCACCTGGGAGTTGCCGCGTTGCTTGTAGTGCTTGGCGAGACGCTGGGGCTGTGGTTCCTGGGAAACGTCTTGCACATCCCGGAATCGCGCCGGGTGTCGGTGGCCTGGGTTTATCAACTCACAATCGTCAGTGTGGTGGCGAACGTGCTCATGGTGCCATTTCAGGCCATCTTGACGGCCCACGAGGCCCTGCTGACGGTTTCCCTGCTGGGCATCATCCAGACCTTGCTTTTCTTCTTTGCATCGGTGGCCATCGCCCGTCTGCCGGGCGACCACTTGATCACGTATGCGCTGCTCGTGTGCGCAATTGCGCTGCTCGCGGCCGCAGCCCAAGCTGTGGCCGCCCTGGTGCGGTACCCGGAGACTCGTTTGGGCTTCCGCACGCTGCCCAACCGGCGGACGATATGGGAAATCGTTTCTTTTTCGTCGTGGAACTTATTTGGCGCGTTGTCCGTGGTCGCGCGGTTGCAGGGGATAGCCTTCCTTTTGAACGTGTTCTTCGGAGCCGCCGTGAATGCCGCCTATAGCGTTGCCAGCCAGGTTGGGTCTCAGACGAGTCAGGTATCCCAGGCGATGCTTCAGGCCGTGGGTCCTCAGGTGGTGAGGAGTGAGGGGGCCGGCGACCGGGACCGAGTGCTGTCCCTGGCGTTGCTCACCAACAAGTATGCCTTCCTCGTGGACTGCTTTTGGTTGATCCCGCTCTACGCCGAATTGCCGACGGTCCTGCATCTCTGGTTGAAAACGGTCCCTCCCTATACCGCGGGATTCTGCCGCATGGTGTTGCTGCTCCTTGCATTGGAAAAACTATCAGCGGGATTTAACACGACGGTTTCCGCAATTGGCAGGATTGCCCTATACCAGGCGGTAATCGGCATGACCTTTCTCTCCGTCCTGCCCATGGGCTGGGTGGCGTTCAAGATGGGGTGTTCCCCACTCGCCGTTCTCCAGATCGCGCTGGTCATCTACACTGCGGCCATGCTGCTGCGAGTGTGGTTCGTACGCCGCTTGACGGGGATGCCATTTTCAAGGTGGGTTCGTGCCGTTCTTCTGCCAGTGGCGTTCGCTGTGCTGCCCGGAATAGCCGTCGCGGGCATCCTATGCGCGTTGGTGCATTGCGGGTTGCTCCGCCTCTTTCTCCTGCTGCTAACGGCTTGCCCCGCGGTAGCGCTAGGGACCCTGTTTCTCGGAATGGATTCCGGCGAGAGAAGCCGTTGGTTTAGCTTGGGAAGGGCCTTACTCAAAAAGGTCGGGGTCACAGCGGGAGGTGCGGTTTCCACCCAGGCTTCGGGACCCGCCGTGGAAAAGTCTCTGAGCCAGCCATGAAGACGGACGCCACCCAGACAGCCTGGCTGCTGCCGATTTGCAATAGGGGTGCGTCTGTGGAAACGGATGGATGTTTATGAGGAAGGCCGGGACCACTCCAATGGAGGCATCGCGAAAATACGAAATGGTACAGTCCGGCAAGACCGCGAATGGCTGCCCGATTTTTCTCGAACCCTCCGAAATGGCTGCAAACGATAAATATCGGGACGCGGATCCCTACACGGTACGGCAGAACTTACAAGGTGAATTTCACCAGCGACAGATCCGATGCACGGTCGCGCTGGTTGCTCTCGCCCGCTCCAAGCTGCCACCTGCGCTCTGGATTCTGGATTTGGGCTGCGGTGAGGGGCACATCACTCAAGCGATTTACGAGGCCTCATCGGGCGCTAGTGTGTGCGGCCTTGATTACTCAGTTTCCTGCATAAACTATGCCTCACAGCATTTTCCTAACATCAGTTTTGCGGGGGGGAATGCCTACCGGACACCCTATGCTTCAGACTATTTCGACATGAAATAGGCGTGGGGGGGAGCCAATTTGAAAAGATGAAACCACTTTTAATGCTGGTTGATTATCGGCGGGGATTCTGGTCGTCCATGAGGAATCTCGAAACGTTTTGTTCCATGGACGTGGATCTCGTGAAGACGGAGCTTGAGCGCTTCGGCATCGCGGTGGAAGTCCGAACGTTCTCGGAAATTGACGTGCGGCGCTGCGATGTCGTCGGGCGGCCTGTTATTTATCAATCCAGCGAGGACGAGGGGCTGCTTTACAAGAGCTTCATCGAGGACGTTTTGCTGGCACTCCAATTCCGGGGCGCCTGTCTGGTGCCGTCGTTTTATTGTTTTCGATCCCATCATAACAAGGTCTTTTGGGAACTGCTCCGCGACGCTGTGTCGAGCGAGGAGGTCAAGTCCATTCAATCGCGTTGCTACGGGGTGCTGGAGGAGTTCCTGCCTGGCGGGGTCGAATACCCTCAGGTGATCAAGGCCAGCGAGGGTGCGGGCTCCCGCGGCGTCCATTTGGCCCACAACGCGGCGGAAGCCGCCAGGAAATGCGAAGAAATCACCCTTTCCGCCAACTGGCGCGAACGGCTAAGCGAACGCCTCAGCCGCAAGCGGATCCCCGGGTACGTAAAGCGATCCCTGCACCGCCGGAAGTTCGTCGTTCAGAATTTCATAGGAGGTCTGACACATGACTATAAGGTGCTGGCATACGGGAAGAAGTACTATGTGGTGCGCCGGGATAACCGGCCGGGCGACTTCAGGGCAAGCGGCAGTGGTCTGTTATCCTGGCCGGAGGAACCCCCTCAGGGTTTGCTGGACTTCGCAAGCAAGGTCTTTGGTGCGTTTGATGCTCCTGCCATGTCCATGGATATCGCTCACGATGGGGAACACTTTCATCTAATCGAGGGACAGTTTGTCTGCTTTGGGCCAAAATCCCTTCAAGACTCCTCGCACTATTTCACGCCGGCCGAACCAGGGTGGCGAAGGGTTGTTGAACCGTCGGTGTTGGAGGAGGAGTTTGCCCGTTGCGTGGCGGCTTACTTGGAACGAGAACAGGGTGGTGAACCGGCATCAACTGTCGGACCCACAACATAGCCGCTTATGAAGTGCTCAGATCTGCTGTGCCGGTTATATGAAAGGGTTCGTGGGCTTTGTCGCCGCCAGTTGGTTGCCTGGTACCAGCCGCGCTTCGCTTCGCATGGAAAAGACTTCTACTTTGACCCGATGGGGCAGTACACGTTTTCCACGATATCGGTGGGGGATGACGTTTCGCTTGGGGATCGCCCGGTCCTCATCGCGAGTCGTTCACGCATTGTGATCGGCAGTCACGTCATGTTCGGGCCGGAAGTGACGATCCGAGGCGGCAACCACCGCGTCGATGTGGTGGGCCGGTTCATGAAGTCCATTCGAGACGAAGAAAAGAGGCCGGAGGACGACCATGGGGTCGTTATCGAGGACGACGTCTGGGTGGGCACACGGGCGGTGGTTTTATCCGGGGTCAGGATCGGACGCGGCGCGGTCGTGGGGGCCGGGGCGGTGGTGACCAAGAGCGTTCCGCCTTATGGGATTGTGGCGGGCAATCCCGCCAGGCTGCTCCGCTTCCGCTGGGACGTGGAAACAATTCTCGAACACGAAGTCCTCCTTTACCCGGAACAACAACGGCTGCCACGACAAGCCCTGGAAGCCACACGAGCACAATAAAGAGAACAATTATGAGAAACGACGGTGGCAAGCAGAGTGTTCCCCTTATGAAGGTGCCTGCGCTGATTAGCCTTGGACTGTTTGTCTTTTCGATTCCCGCTATCTATTACAACGAGACCTTGAGTTTTCGGTGGTTTCCGCAGGTTATGGCAATCTTAATGCTCCTGACTAATCTGCACAATTTGAGGTTCCGCCAATTGCATCGCTCCATTCTGTGTCTTGTAGCGATTTGGGGTTGGTTACTGCTGGGAACACTGGGCCTCGACGATCCGTCAATAATGGATCCCTTGTCCGTTTTCACTAAATACGTCGCGGTTGCTGTAGCGTTGAGCCTCATCGTGAGGACACGGACACAGCTTTTGGTCGTTCTGGCCGCAATCGCCATCGCAGCGATTTACATTGCCTATGCCAGCCATGGTCAAATTCTTGGTGCGCGTAGGCAACTGAGCAGCGATGTCATGTCGGGTCGAATCTCCTCGGAGGCCCGCACATCGGGAGTATTCTTGAACGAGAACCAGTTTGGCATGTTCGGCGTCTCCGCAATCGTGGCGGGGATCACCCTCTTCCTTGCTCGGCCCAAGGTATCCACTGCGGCCCTCGGCATCGGATCAACCGTCTGCGGGGGTTATCTTGCGTATTATAGTGGGTCGCGGAAGGCTATTATTGGCATTGGCTTGAGCGCCCTTTTCATAATGTGGATGGGCCTACAGAGGAGAAAAAGGTTCAGAGCTATAGTACTCATGGCAGCTTTGACGATAGGAGCGGCTGTGGCGCTGGTGATATACAACAGCCCGTACTCAAGGCGATTCAACGTCCACGAAGAGAGCTTCCAGCAGCGCCTTTTGCTTTTGGACCAGGCAGCCTCCGCTTGGGCTACAAGTCCTTTCTTCGGTCTAGGGTACCATCAGTTCCAGAAGGCTAACATTTTGGGATTATACTCGCACTCAACACCCGTTGAAATGCTTTGTACCGGCGGGCTTGTTGCCTTGGCACTCTATGCAGGATTGTGGTGGGGGATCTTCAAGAGCCTCAGGTTCTGCCTTGCTGCCGAGAAGGGCAAAGTCGGACACAACCTGCTCTATGGCACCGCGTGCTATCTCATGATAGAAGGAATAAATTCCCTATTCTCTGTAACGATTGAAGGCCAGTTGTGGCTTGTGGTTATCGCCTGCTTTTGCGGGTATCTCAGATCGAGGGAACTGGTCCTGCGCGATTCTCATGCGCCGGAAGCACAGGGGAGAAAGCACTTCGGCCTCCGAAGAGCAGGCATAGAATTGAGGCGCCAGCAAACCCCCGCTTTGAGCGATATGCCGCGTCCGGTCGTCAACAGAGACCAAGCACACCGGGTCGCCTCATGAAGGTCCTCTTTGAGGTATCGCCACTTAATATCGGCGGACCGCAAGCGTGGGTCTGCGACATCGCCCCAGCTTTAAAACAGCGTGGGATTTCTGTAAGCGTGGTGTCCTTTGACCTCGTGCCACCAAAGGATAAGGTTTTGCAAGGGCGGCTCGAGGCGGACGGAATCCCGACCAAGAGGATCGTGCTGGAGGGAAGCCGATTGCGGAAGGTGCGCATGATTCGAGCGGCATTTCAGGCCATGAGATGCGACATCGGCCATTTCAATTCCGACGGCTTTTCGGGCCCTCTTCTGTACGCGGCAAAACGATGCGGTCTCGGAGTCAGAATCCTCCATTCTCGCACGCCTAACTGGGGATTTGGTGGTGCCGGATTAAAGAATCGCTCCTTTCATCACTTTTTTCATTGGCTGGGCAGCCGTTACTGTACCCATGCCTTTGGAGTGACGCGGGAGGCATTGGAGGCAATGTTAGGAGCCAGAAGGATGGAAAAGACCCCTTACTGGATTATCCCGAGTGCCATTTGTTTTGCAGACGTTCGGCAGATTGGCGACCGGACCAAATCTGAGGCATGCCGCAAAACCAGTGGACCTGTGATGGGATTGATCGGGCGAATCACGGCGTCAAAGAATCCGCTCTTCCTGCTGGACATATTGGGAGTGCTCAGAAACCGCCACACTGACGCCCGAGTGCTATTCATGGGATACGGGCCGGAAGAGGAGAAGATCCGCCAGGTAGCAGCGAAAAGAGGGATCGGGAAACACATCACCTTCCTCCCGCCTGGAGAGAATGTTGCGGAGATATTGTCTGAGCAGCTTGACGTTCTGGTGTTGCCCTCGGACTTCGAGGGAACGCCCCGCGTGGTCACCGAGGCGCAGGCGTGCGGAGTGCCGGTCGTCTGTTCCACCGCTGTTTCCGCGGATGTTTGCGCCGTGCCGGAACTCTTTCACCGATTGCCTCTTGCCGATGGCGCGGAGGCTTGGGCCGACGGCATCCTGCGCGCCAGCCAAATCAGGGTGCCAAGGCAGCGGATCGAGCGGTGCTTCGCCCGGTCGCCCCTCGAAATAGGCAACCAGGCAGACTTGCTGGTGAACCTATACGAAAATTTCTTGAACGGTGGGTGATGAATTCAACCCCTGAGCAACCTGAGAGGGAATCAAGGGAGTCCATATCGGCCTTGGTGCTGCAATAGGCGCCAGCAGCGTCGTTACCAACGACGTACCTCCCCGGGCTGTCGCTGGCGGCAATCCGACGAGACTGGTGGGGAAAATCGGGCTAACTCCCTGCGAAAATCAATGCTGACCATCTTAGCCAGCCCAAAGAATTTCCACGGCTATATCGGCGAGATCCAGGAGAACGCCATACGCAGTTGGAAAGGGGTTCACCCTGGTGTCGAGATAGTCCTTTATGGAAACAGCTCGGGTGCCGCGCGGATATGCGAGAAATACGGTCTCCAAAGCGTTGAGTCCATCGCGTGCAGCCCTACCGGTGCGCCTTATTTTGAAGCCGTCGCTCGGCACGCGGAGACTCACGCCCGGTATGACAAGCACCTGTTCATTAACGCGGATATCCTGTTGCCGCCGGATTTTCTCCACAAAGTCCAGGCTGTGGAATGGGCGAAGTACCTGCTGGTCGGGCAGCGAATTGACCTGCATGAGGGAGTACAGTTCGATGCCTGCACGGACGATTGGGACGGGGAAATCCGACGGTTGGCAGGGGAGGGCCGACTCGAATTGCACTCGCCAAGCGCCTGCGATTACTTTTTGTTCACGCGGGGGACTTGGTCCGGCCTCAAGCCGTTGGTGGTTGGCCGGGGCGGATATGACAACGCTTTGCTCGCCTTCTGCTTTCGCAATCGCATCCCCGTGATCAACGGCACCTGGGCCATCCATGTGATTCACCAATGGCACGATTACTCGCATTTGCCCGGTCAAAAGCAGGAAGTCTACTGGGGCGCCGAAGGGATCCGGAATCGTCGGGACCACGATCTCTGGCACAGCATGCCATTATCGAGTGACGCGGATTACGCCCTAAGGGAAGGGCGCGTGGTCCCCTACCGCTGCGGAGGCGACCGGCTGAGGGAATGGGAGATCGCGTTGCGGTACAAGCACGGGTGCAAATACGCCAGTTACTGTCTCAGGCTACTCTGGCGGATCCTGCGCGCCGCGCATATCTTGCGGGAGCCGGGTCTCCATGTAGCCGAAGCGATGCGGGGTTGAGGACCGGCCTAGCGCAAACGAAACATGCGTATGGGGTGTGCCGCAAACACATTGCCAGTGAGGTAGGAACATGACCAAGGTTGTTATCCGCCACATCCCTGCTTTCATCGTTGCCGTCGGCAACCCTTGCCGCCCCATCAAGAGATGGAACCCGGGAACAAAGACTCTTGTGAATATCAAGGGGTGATCCGATGCGTCTTTTACAGGTAACCAATATTGTGTGCCACCTTCAAACGCCCTTGGCACACTGCCTGGCGTCCAGAGTGGGGGAGAGCAATTTTCGATTTGTCGCCACTGAACCACCTATGGTTGAACGCGTTAAACTCGGCTGGGATATGCAAGAGTCCGAACCTTGGATCCTACGCGCTGGTGAAAATGAAGCGGACCGCGCCGAATTCGAGCGGCGCTGGGATGAGGCTGACGTAGTGATTGCCGGATGCCGGAATGTAGCCAGGCTTTCAGGTCGCGTGCGCCAAGGCAAGCTTACGTTTTACATGTCCGAGCGATGGTGGAAGCCGCCGATTGGTATGGCTCGGCTGTTGCACCCTCGTTTCGCTTGGATGGCAGCCCACTTCTGCCGGTTGGCGCAATTGCCCTGTTTCCACTATTTGCCCATGGGCGGATATGCGGCGACTGACATGCGTGGGATAGCGCCGTTTCAAGGACGATTGTGGAACTGGGGTTATTTCACCGCTGTGCCCAACCCGTTGCCCCCTTGTCTTGAACGCGATGGGACGCTTCGGATTCTGTGGGCCGGACGAATGCTCCCTTGGAAACGCGTAGATACTTTGCTTCGAGCGTTCGCCTTGCTACTGAGGCAGGAGCCAAAGGCACGTTTGACGTTGATCGGCGGTGGGCCATGCCGAAAGAAATTAGAACAACTGGTTCGAGAACTTGCGGTCTGCGATCACATAGACTTCCACTTTAGCATGCCTGTAAGTCAGGTTCGCCAACAGATGCGAAACGCTCATGTATATGTGTTACCAAGCAACGGCTACGAAGGCTGGGGCGCGGTTCTGAACGAGGCGATGTCCGAGGGATGCGCCGTCGTGGCCAGCGAAGAGGCTGGATCGGCCAAGACGATGCTCCGCCACGGCGAAAACGGGTTATTGTTCACGGTCGGCGACTATCAGCAACTGGGCAACCTGCTGATCCAATTGAACGCAGAGGAACCGCTGCGCCGCAGGTTGGCCAAGGGGGGCCAGCGAACGATCGTCGAATGCTGGTCGCCTGAGGTGGCTGCCGAACGTTTCTTGGCCGTTTCCGACGCCTTGCTGTCCAAGCAGCCAATCCCAAGCTACCCGGGTGGCCCAATGGCGCGATTAGGGCATTGATCTTGGGATGAATATACTGCAAATCAATACCGTCTGCGGGGTTGGCAGCACAGGGCGGATCGCGACCGATTTACACTCGATTTTGGTCTCGCAAGGGCATCAAAGCACAGTTGCTTTCGGGCGCAATACGGCTAAAAACTGTAAGCAGACCATTCGCATTGGCAGTCGGTTCGATAACTATTTGCACGTTGCCCGCACCAGACTCTTTGATACCCACGGCTTTGGCTCCGCGAGCGCCACAAAAGCATTTATAGCAAAGCTAAGAGCATTGAATCCGGATGTGATTCATCTGCACAACCTGCATGGGTATTATGTCCATATCGGATTGCTTTTTGAGTATTTAAAGCAGGCTAATAAACCCGTCATTTGGACACTGCACGACTGCTGGGCATTCACCGGTCATTGTTCACATTTTGACTTTATCGGTTGCGACCGGTGGAAGCGCGAATGCCATGACTGCCCTTTAAAATCGGAGTATCCAAAAAGCCTTTTTCTCGACCGATCACAGTCGAACTACCAACAAAAGAACGAGATTTTTACGGGAGTTCGAGAACTGACAATTGTCACTCCCTCAAAATGGCTTGCGGAACTGGTCAAGGAGTCGTTTCTACAAAAGTATCCGGTTGCGATTATCAACAACGGGATTGACCTAAAAGTATTTAAGCCAACGCCAGGTGATTTCCGCAGGCGTTACATGTTAATGGATCAATTCATTCTTTTAGGGGTTGCAAACGGGTGGGGCGAGCGCAAAGGGTATCGGCATTTCATTGATCTTCGCAAGCAACTTCGTCAAGATGAGAAGATCGTATTAGTGGGTCTAACTGAAAGGCAGCTTGGGCAACTGCCGGCCGGGATCATCGGCATTCCCAAGACCAACAGCGTGACAGAACTGGCAGAGATTTACAGCGCCGCTGATCTTTTTGTCAATCCAACCCTTGAAGAGGTTTTGGGAATGACCAACCTGGAAGCACTGGCTTGTGGGACGCCGGTCGTGACGTTTAACACCGGTGGCAGCCCGGAGTGTTTGGACGATGGGTGCGGACTGGCGGTGGAACGGGGGGATTTGCCTGGGTTGGTAGCGGCGATTGCGAGGGTGCGCAAAAACGGCAAGGAATTCTATAGCGCAAACTGCCAAAAGCGCGCGAAAGGTTTGTTTGATAAGGATGCGCGGTTTGTTGAATATCTTGGATTGTACAAAGGTTGTCTTAAGTGAACGACCAGTTGATTCTTCGTATTCTATGTCCGGCGATGATCGCTGCGACAGCCATCGCCGCGCTGCCCCAAACCGTTTTTCAACTCTCGGTGTCTCCCGTTGCATCTGATTATGTACCGCGCCCGTAGCCCGTGTGAACCGCCCACTTCCGCATCACCGAATCATGTTATTGCTGAGCCAGATGTTCTACCCGGATTACCAGTCCACGAGCCAGTTGTTTTCCGACCTCGCGTTTTCTTTGGGGCGGCGGGGGTGCCAAATGACCGTGATCACGGCGTATCCCTTGGATCTGGGAGCCAGCAGAACCTCATGCTCAAAACTCCCGGCCCGCGAGACGCGGGATCGGGTGGATATCCGGCGGGTGGGGTTTCGGCTCAATTATGAGAGGAACCTCCTGCTCAGGGCCTTCGGCTATGCCTCCCACTTGTCCGCCGTGGCTTGGCGCCAAAATGTCCTCGGAAGGACAATTTGAATGACGGAACCAAAAGGTAAGTTTCTGCTTGTCTGCCAGTTGTTCTACCCGGAACTCGTTTCGACCGGGATGCATATGACAGAGCTTTGCGTGGCCTTGAGCAAATTGGGATGGGAGATAGACGTGGTCTGCGCTCAGCCTGCCGTCTTGCATGAGGAGCGGAATCGCAAAGTGCCGCCGGCGATGGAATATGAGGGCATTAATATCTATCGCGTTGCCGCGCTCGGAAATCACCGTGGTTCTTTGGTTGGCCGCTTGTTCCACGGGCTGACGTTCATGTTGTCCACCGCACTCTGGAGCCTGCGTAGGGCCGGGTGCTACAGTGGCTTAGTGGTGGGCACCAACCCACCGTTTGTAGGGTTGGTCGGGCTGTTAGTCAAGTGGCTTCGAAGAAAGCCCTACGCCGTAATCGTGTACGATGTGTATCCTGAAACCGCAATTGGCTCGGGTGTAATTAAAAAAAGCTCATTGATCGCCTGGATCTGGAAAAAAATCTCGCAATCCATTGTCCGGGGCGCGGTAGCGAACATCGTCATCGGCAGAGATATGGCCAGGGTGATCGCGGAGAGACTGAATTCCCAAGGTACACGAGGTCTTCATCTGGTGTGCAATTGGTCGGACGAAAAATCGGTCTATCCTGTTCCAAAATCTCAGAATGCTTTTCGAGAACAGTATAACCCCAAGGGTGCGTTTCTGGTGCAGTACTCGGGAACAATCGGCCGAACGCACAATGTGGAAATCCTGATCGAAGCTGCTGAGATTCTCAAGCAAGAGAACATTTTTTTTCAGTTTATTGGGGACGGATTCAAAAAATCGAAACTGCAAGATATGGTCAAGGAAAAGGGCCTGACCAATGTTCAGTTTTTGCCGTTTCAGCCGATGGACATTCTCGCCCAGGTGTTATCCGCCGGTGAAGTGGCTGTAGTCTGTCTGGCGTCCGCATTTACGGGGCTTTCCGTTCCGAGCAAAACGTATGGGATAATGGCCGCTGGCGTGCCGGTGCTTGCTTTCATGGATGCGGATAGTGAAATCGCGTTGACGGTCAGCGAAACCGGGTGCGGATTAGTGCTTTCGAACGCAAATGGGGCCGAGGTCGCCCGGGTGGTCAAGGAATTGAAGCGGGATCCGCTTAAACTGCGCGAAATGGGTGAAAATGGGTATAGGGCATTCAGGACGCGGTACACCCTGACTGTAGCTGCGAGACGCTATGATGAGATTCTCACAAACGCGTTCCGCTGAAGTTAGGAGTTTGAGACAATGAACATCTTGGTGATAGGCGGGAGCGGGTTCATTGGCACCCGATTGGTTAAGCTTACGTCGCAGAATCCTTCCCTTCCGATTGCCGACGAATTGGAACTGCTCAAGCAAGACTGGCACGGGCGAGTGACTATGCCGTATCGAGCCGCATATGTAGGAGCCGCATCCGGGAAGGCGGCCGGTACAGGTAAGGTCCTATCACGATGAGAATTCTTGTCACTGGTGCCACGGGTTTCGTGGGCCGACACCTTTGTCTCGCGCTCGACCGTGCCGGCTGCTCGTTGCGGGCAGCATATATCGAAGCCACCCCGCCTGCAGGGTGGCCGACTGCGATCGAATGGATGAAATGCGACAGCATCGGGCCCGGCAGCGATTGGAGCGGACTTTTGGGAGGCGGAGTGACCCACGTTGTCCACCTGGCTGGCCTGGCGCACCGGATTGCCTCTAAAGACCAGGTCCCGGATTCGATGTACGATCAAGTCAATCACTTGGCAACCGCGCAACTTGTGAAGGCAGTGGCAGCTACCCCTTCGGTGCGGCGGTTCATTTTTGTGAGTTCGATTGGGGCGGTGACCAGCGCTTCGGATTGGCCGGTCAATGAGCAGACGCCCTGTCAACCGGATAGCGCCTATGGCCGTAGCAAGCTGGCTGCCGAGAATGCGATCCAAAGCATTCTCGGATCCTCCGTCGCTGACTGGTGCATCGTTCGGCCTCCGTTGCTTTATGGACCCGGTAATCCCGGCAACATGGCGCGGCTCCTGAAGCTATTGGAGTTCCCGGTGCCGCTTCCGCTCGCCTCCGTGCATAATCGCCGGTCGTTCCTCTACGTGGGCAACCTGGTGGATGCGATTCTCAGGATGCTGACACATCCCGGGACCGCGAGGAAGACCTTCTGCCTCGGCGATGGGCAGGACGTAAGCACCCCGGACCTCATCAGGAAGTTGGGCCAGGCCGCAGGCCGCCCAGCCCGGTTGTTTCCTTTTCCCCTGATCGGGCTGAGACTGCTGGGTAGTGGGATGGGTCTGCTTTCAAGTCTTACAGGGAGGTCATTCGGACTGGACCTGTCGTGCGTGGAGAAGTTCTGTAGTTCATTGCCTGTGGACTCCTCGCATTTCTGTACGACCTGTGCGTGGACTCCCCCATTCACCATGGATGAAGGATTGCGCGCTACGGTCTCAAGGCACTCCGAGTGAAGGCGCGACAAAGCAACTGAGTGTATGGACTTACGATACGAAAACCTCATCACCAAGCGTGCCGAGTCGCTGTTCGCCTGCGACATTCGCGAGAACGAGGGGGCATTGGCTCAGACAATTCGCGCCGCTCGATGTGCGGTGGTGGGAGCGGCTGGGTCGATTGGGGCGGCGGTAGTTAAGACGCTCCTGAGGTTCCAACCGGCGGCGCTGTCGCTGATTGATTTGAGCGAGAACAACCTTGTCGAACTGGTTCGGGATCTGAGATCCACCGACGGGTTACGTATTCCCACCGATTTTGTCACCTTGCCCATAGGGTTGGGATCAGTCGAGTTCGAGCGGTATTTTGCCGAGCAGCCCCCATTCGACTATTTATTGAATCTCTCCGCTATCAAGCATGTCCGTTCTGAGCGCAACATCTATTGTTTGGTGCGGATGATTGATACGAACGTCCTGTTCCTGCATGACTTTCTCGAGAGGAATCCATACCGCTTCAAAAAGGTCTTTTCGGTTTCCTCGGATAAAGCCACGAATCCGGCCAACCTGATGGGTGCCACCAAGATGGTGATGGAAAGAGCACTGCTGGCTCGTTCGGATGTTCAGCCCTTTTCCACGGCGCGCTTTGCCAATGTCGCCTTTTCTGATGGCAGCCTGCCCTTCGGTTTCCTGCAACGGCTCAACAAACGCCAGGCCATTTCCGCGCCCAAGGATGTCCGGCGCTATTTCATTTCCCACCAGGAAGCCGGCGAACTCTGTGTCCTTTCCTTTGCCCTGAGCCACAACCGCGAAGTTTTCTTTCCAAATTTGATTGAAGGCCGGGACGAGAAGACTTTTGCGGAAATCGCCCAGGAACTCCTGCGCGCCCTCGGCTATACGACGGTGGAATGCGCCAGTGAGGATGAAGCCAAAGAGCGCGCGCCCGTTCTCATCCCAAAGAAGAAATGGCCCTGCTACTTTTTTGCAAGCGACACGACCGGTGAGAAGGAGTTCGAGGAGTTTTTTGCAGCGGGTGAGGAACTCGATTTGGAGCGTTTCAAGCGCATCGGCATCGTCGAGCAAGGAGCTCCCACAGACATTCGTACCCTAAACGAGTTCCTCCAATTCGCCCGGCAGGCGAAGACTGATCCAAAGATGCACAAAGAAGATTACGTCCGCGAAATCCTAAAAGTTGTCCCCACTCTCATGCACCACGAAACCGGCATGAACCTGGACCAGAAAATGTAGGATGACCGCCAAGCGCCTGCTCGACCTTGTCATCGCCGGCACCGCCCTGCTCATGCTGCTGCCGCTGTTCCTACCCCTGATGCTCATCCTGCGGCTGACCGGGGAAGGGGAGGTGTTTTACGGGCAGGAGCGGGTTGGGTATAAAGGGAAAAAATTCGAGCTGCTCAAGTTCGCTACCATGCTCAAGAACAGCCCGAACATTGGCACTGGCACAATCACGACGAAAAATGATCCTCGCGTCTTACCGCTCGGACGGTTCCTCCGCAAGACGAAGATTAATGAGCTGCCCCAGATCTTCAATGTGCTCAAAGGCGATATGACGATTGTGGGACCGAGGCCGCAGACGGAGGAATGTTTCCGCTATTTTCCCGAAAAAGACCGCGAAAAAATCTATTCATCCAAGCCCGGAATCACCGGCATCGGTTCAATTGTCTTCCGGGACGAGGAGGAAATCATAGCACGCTCTGGAAAGGATTATGCGCGTGCCTTCCGCGAGGATGTGCAACCATACAAACAAGCCCTCGAACTCTGGTATCTCGAAAATCAATCCTTCCTCGTCGATTTGAAGCTCATTTTTTTGACCGCCCTGGTAATCTTTTTCCCCGAGAACACGCTTCACAACAAATGGCTGAAAGGGTTGCCGAAGTTACCTTGCCCGGCTGGGTAGGGTGAGGCTCTGTCGAGCCGTGACTTTCTCCAGAGAAATCGAGCCTCAGATCGACCGAGTCTTTCTACCATTTAAGACTTGCGGATCATCATATTTCAGGTTTTCTCTTGTCAGCATTTCAGTTTTTCAGCATTTTTCTTGTCCCACTGGCCTCAGATCTCTGATCTCTGGTTTTAGTATTTCAGCTTTCCAAATTTCTGCTTTTGCCTTTGAAGCTCTTCGCTGATCCGGTCGCTTGGTTCTGGTTTGCCCTTTTGGCGACCGCTTTGGTCCTTTTGGGCCGCCACCGCCGAAAACTGGGCTTGCTATTCCTCGGCATTGTTTTGCTCACCAGTTTGTTGGAGGCGCTCCGGTTTCCCGACTGGCTCATGGCAGGCTTGGAGCGTCCCTATCTTCGAACGGAAACTTCGCTGACCGGTCCGGCAGATGCCGTAATTGTCTTGGGCGGCTACGCGCAGCCCTCCCACAACAATTTCTTGGGAATCGAATTCAACGAAACCTCGGACCGCATCGTTACCGGCATTGCCTTGGTGCGCGATGGGAAGGGGCGCGTGCTCGTCTTGGGAGGAGGCGGCATAGGCGATCCACCGGCGCCGGTCGAGGCGCAAGCTGCCGCCAATTGGATCCGTTCCTGGAACCTGGTTTCTGTGCCGGTGAAGTTCCTCGGCCCCTGTCGGGACACTCATGATGAGGCCCTGCACGCGGCGACTTTAGCGCGCACGAATGGCTGGAGGAAGATTATCCTGGTCACATCCGCCTGGCATATGCGCCGGGCCTTGGCGGTCTTTCAAAAGGCGGGGATGGACGCTATCCCTGTGGCTGCCGACTTTCGAGGCATCCCGGTGGATCCAACGGAGCGTCACCTCTCTTTAATTCCGCGCACAAGCAGTCTTGTTCACCTCAATCTCTGGCTGGAGGAGACCCTCGGATACATCTATTATTGGCTGCGGGGATGGGTTTGAAATAAAATGCTGAAACGCTGAAAACTGAAATGCTGAAATTGGATTAGAGGTCAGCGGTCCGTTGTCCAGTAGTCAGTGGTCGGTATTTCTGCTTTCTGCTTTCCCAATTTCTGTTTTTGATTCGCTGAATTTCAGCTTTTGATTAGTGACGTCTGGTCTGGATTTCAGCATTTCAGTTTTCAGCATTTCAGCTTTTAAGAACGACCTCCGATCTCTGCTTGCTGCCACCTGATGACAAAGAATGATCACCAATCCGGTCCCGGCTCCTCGTGTTGGATGAGGTGGGCTGTTGTGTTGCTGCCTGTTGGTTACCTTTGGTTCCGTTTGATCGATAATCTGAGGTTGGAATGGGCCACAAATCCCCAATATAGCTACGGTTGGGTGGTGCCGTTCCTCTGCCTGGGATTGCTCCTGCGGCGGTGGCAGGCGTTTTCAGAAAACAGAAAACAGAAAGCAGAAATTAGAAATGGGAATCAAGAAAACGGAGAGCAGAAAGTAGAAAGCGCAGAATCAAAAGCAGTAATTGGGAAATCAGAAATCAGAAGTCAAAAATCAGAGATCAGCCGTCAGAAGTCAGAAGCCAGCCCTCCGACCTCTGACCTCCGACTTCTGACCTCTATCTTCGTCTTCCTGGCTTTCCTCTACTTGCCCACTCGCCTGATCTTGGAGGCCACCCCGGAATGGCGCCCGATTCAATGGTCGCTCGGGATCGAGGCCATTGGGTTGACTTTATGCGCGGTTTACCTCGGCAAGGGTCGCGGCTGGTTGCGGCAAGTGGCATTCCCAATATGTTTCTTCTTCGTCGCCATACCGTGGCCGTCGCCCATTGAAGCGCCTGTCATTCAATCACTGACGCGAATCAATTCCGCAATCACGGTTGAGGTGCTGGGTTGGACGGGGATTCCTGCCATACAACATGGCAATTTGATTGAAGTCGGCACGGGAACGGTCGGGGTTAGTGAAGCATGCAGTGGCATCCGGTCGTTTCAAACGAGCCTCATGATCTCGCTTTTCTTCGGAGAGTTTTATCGCATGAAACTGGCGCGTCGCCTGATGTTGATCCCGGCGGGTTTCATACTCGCCATGGCGTTTAACGTGTGTCGCATGTCGTTCCTGACCATGGTCGCCGCCAAAAGAGGTATCGCGGCAATTGCCCAGTACCATGATCCCGCGGGAGTCGCCATTACCATTACCTGCACACTCGTCCTCTGGGGGGTATCCGTGCTGCTAAATAAAAAGCTGAAAGCTGAAATCGGAGAAGTGAGTGGAAAACAGCCCTGTGAAGTAGGCCAGGCCATTTCACGGGCCAAGGAGGGCGGAAGTCCGGTTTCAGAATTTCAACTTTCTGCTTTCCCAATTTCTGCTTTTCATTTGGAGCTTTCCAAATTTCAGCTTTTCAATTTCTCCGTTGCCCTTCTCCTCTGGCTTGTCGCTGTCGAGGCCGGCGCCGAGCTTTGGTATCGCGGCGTGGAATCGGATCTGGCCCCAAGCCCCAAATGGACGGTGATGTTTCCCACGAACAATCCAACTTTTAAGACGCTGCCCATAGATGCGAAAACGGAGTACATGCTGCGCTTCGATGAAGGCAAGCAGGGAGCGTGGGATGATTCCGATGAATCCCGGTGGCAGGCCTTTTATTTCAATTGGTTACCGGGTCGAGTGGCGGGCTACTTGGCAAAACGGCACACACCGGAGATTTGCCTGCCTGGGGCGGGCTTGAAAATGGTCTCGGGTCCGGAGTTGAGGATGATGCATATCAATGGCGTGGCGTTGCCGGTGCGCAGCTACGTGTTCGAAACAGAAGGTGGAGAAGCGATGTATGTCTTCCACTGTCGCTGGGAAGCCGGTGTCAATGAGGATGCTTATGTGACACATGAGTCCGCCCGCTTCAATCTGGTACGCGGGATATGGGCGGGCCGCGGCAACAAAGGCCAAAAAGTCCTTGAAATAATCGTTTCCGGGTATGCGGATTCCGGGCAGGCCAAAGCGGCTCTCGTGCGCCAACTCCAGACCTTGATCAAGGTTGAAAAATAGAAAGTAGAAAGCAGAAAGTAGAAATCAGCGGTCAGCGGTCAGCGGTCAGAAGGCGGAAATTGGGAAAGCTGAAATCCTGAAAACTGAAACGCTGAAAACTGAAATACATTTCAACTTTCTGCTTTCCTAATTTCTGTTTTGTTTTGATGTGCGGTTGACTATAGGCGCGAATTGCGTTATGTTGCAGCCATGAGCAGACAGTCCTTGGGGGAGATTGGCAGCCTGATTACTCGAAGACCCGGCGTCCTCGGGGGCCGCCCCCATATCACCACCGCTGGCGTGCCGGCGTGATTTGATTTATGGAAGTCCGCAGCGTGGAAGCCGTGGTGAAGGCGTTGAACGACGCAAAAGTTCAATACCTGATCGTCGGCGGGCTGGCGGTCAATGCGCATGGCTTTTTGCGGCATACCAACGATGTTGATTTGGTTATCGCGCTCGAACCCGCCAACATTATCGCTGGACTACGGGCGTTGAATGGCGCGGGCTACAATATGAAAATCCCGGTCACGCCGGAACAGTTCGCCGATCCGGCAATGCGCGAGAAATGGCGGAGCGAAAAAAACATGGTGGTCTTGCAACTGTGGAGCGACGCCCACCGGGCGACCCCCGTGGACGTTTTCATCACCGAGCCGTTCCCGTTTATTGAGGAGCAGTCCCGCGCGCCGCAATTTGAAGTGGCGCCCGGACTTTGGGCTCCGTTTGTCAGCAAGGAAACGCTGCTAGAGATGAAGCAAGCAGCCGGCAGGCCGCAGGACATCGAGGACGTTCGACGCCTCAACCGCTTATGACACCCGACCAAGACAACTGGAAGGGCGCATCTTGGGATGATGCGGAACTGAACACGTTGCGCGCGGGCGCGGCCTTGACGTTCCGCGAAAAGTTGCACTGGCTGGAAGAGGCCGAAAAACTGGGCAACCGCCTGCTCACCTGTCGGGTGCGTTATCCGGACCCCAAAAACTCCGGTGCCTGGCTTTTAGCGGAGAGATATGTGGATGGACCCCCTCCATGCCAGACAATCGAGGAGCATTCCAAGGACGATTGAGAAATTGACACTCATCGCGGCTGGCGCTGGTGTACGGCGCAAGCCGGGCCCAAACATGTCCGGCTGCTCGCTTTGGAAACCACCTTCCGTGAAAAACTCCACTGGCTCGAAGAAGCGGAGACCCTGTCGCTTCGATTGCGCGCCAGGCGACAGGCCGCAAAAAAGAAGAGCCTTCCCCTGCGGGAAAAGGCTGAAATTCCGAAAGCTGGCCTCCACTTTCAGCTTTTCAGCATTTCAGTTTTCAGCTTTTGCCTTTTTGATCTCTGACCTCCGGCCTCTGACTTCTGATTTCAGCGTTTCATCGTTTCAGCGTTTCAGCGTTTGATTTCGTGATTTCCGCTCTCTGCTTTCCCAATTTCTGCTTTTGCCGTTCTGCTGTTCAATGACAAACATACAATCCACCCAACACACCAAGCCGACTCGAATGCTAACTGGCTTTAATCTCAGGCTTTGTTGGATATGAACTTTCTGGTCACAGGCGGGGCGGGCTTTATCGGCTCACATGTGTGCGAGCGGTTGTTGACCGCCGGGCACGCCGTCTGGGCGCTGGACGATCTGAATGGCTTCTATGATCCGTCCATCAAACGCCGGAACCTGGCCGAGATGCAAGCGCGGGGCAAATCGTTTGTCTTCACCCAAGGCGACGTCGCGGAGCGGCCATGTGTCGAGCGTTTGTTCCGGGAAATCAAATTCGACCAGGTTATTCATTTGGCGGCCCGGGCCGGCGTCCGTCCGAGTCTTGAAGAGCCTGCGTTGTATCAGCGCGTCAACGTCGAGGGGACGGCCAACATCCTCGAAGCCGCGCGCGCCTGCGGGGTCGCCAAGGCGATTCTTGCTTCCTCATCCTCCGTCTATGGGATCAACTCGAAGGTGCCCTTCGTGGAGAGCGATCCGGTTTTTTCACCCATCTCGCCCTACGCGGCCAGCAAGCTGGCCTGTGAAGCATTGGGCCATGTCTATCATCATGTCTATGGCATGGATATCGTGATGCTGCGCTTTTTCACCGTATATGGCCCTCGCCAGCGCCCGGACTTGGCCATTCACAAGTTCGCACGCCGCCATCGCCGCCGGGCAGCCTATCGAACTCTTTGGCGACGGCTCCAGCGCCCGCGATTACACCTACATCAGCGACATCGTAGATGGCATCATGGCGTGCGTCGGCCAGGCCTTTGGCTATGAAATCTTCAATTTGGGCGGATCGAACCCCACAACGCTGTCACGTTTGGTCGAACTGATCGAGTCGGCCTTGGGGAAGAAGGCCTTGGTGGAAAGAAAACCGGACCAACCCGGGGACGTGCCCCTCACCTGGGCGGACGTTTCGAAATCAGCCCGTTGTCTTGGATATTCCCCCAAAGTGCGGATTGAGGAAGGCATTCCCCTCTTCGCCGCATGGCTCCGGGACGCGGCGCGGGATTCCGTTTCTTATTCCGCCCCGAAGTCTTCCGCTTGACGCTTTCCATTACCCATTCCCGCAGGATACGCAGAACCAAGCCGCAAGCGCAAAAGCTGAAAAGCTGAAATGCTGAAAGCTGAAATTGGAGGGCTGTTTTCAGCTTTTGACGTGCGGTTGACTTTAGGCGCGAATTGCGTCATGTTGCAGGCATGAGCACACAGTCTTTGGTGGAAATTGGCAGCCTGATTACTCAAACACCTGGTGTCTGCGGGGGCCGCGCCCGTATCACTGGAACTGGTGTGTCCGTGCGGCGCGTCGTGGTCTGGTACAAGCTCGGTTTTGCCCCCGAGGAGATCGCCGACCGAATCGGACATCTCTCGCTGGCTCAGGCCCATGCTGCCTTGGCCTATTACCACGCCAATCGAGAATCGATCGAAGCCGACCTGGCGGCGGAAGAATCTGAGGCTGACCAGCTCGAACATGAATATACCGCTGCCCACAACCCCGCGTGACAATCCGCCTCTACCTCGACGAGGACACCATGGACAAGGCCTTGGTTTCGGCGTTACGGGCGCGAGGGTTGGACATTCTTACCGCGCACGAAGCGGACATGATAGAGCGGCAGGATGAGGACCACCTCGCCTTTGCGGCGAGGGAAGGACGGGTTCTCTATAGTTTCAATGTCGCCGATTATTGCCGTCTTCAGGCGCAGGGTCAATCCCATGCCGGTCTGATCTTGGCGCTGCAGCAACGCTACCCGGTCGGCGACCAAATGCGTCGTCTTCTCCGGCTCGTGGCAGCCAAAACTGCCGATGACATGCGGAACCACATCGAGTTTCTCAGTGCCTGGAGTTGACCGCTGACATGGGGAAAAGCTGAAAACTGAAATAGTAAGGAAGAGGTCACAAAGGAAGAAGCAGAAAGCTGAAATCGGAAAGGAGAAAACTCCGGTTTTTCTTTGCGAGTTTTGCGCTCTTTGCGGCCAATTCATCTTTGAGCTGCTGGATTTCACCTTTCTACTTTCTGCTTTCAGCTTTTCCAATGTTGCCGCTGACCGCTGACCACTGGCTGGGCTGCGCGGCATGGGCGACTAACCGGCGCAACCGGGATGGTTGCTGCCAGGCGGCTTTGGTAAGATCATGGAGCGATGATTTATTTGAACTCGGACGCCATTTCGTGTGTGGATTACGATTCCTGGTCGCAGGTTCTCTCCATTCAATTCACCAGCGGGGTGATCTTCTATAGCTTTTACGGCGTGCCCGCCCCGGTGTTTTACGGTCTGATCAGCGCACATTCAGCAGGGAAGTACCACAACCAATACATCCGGGGGTGCTACCGACGACCCGCCTTGGAAAAATTGCCCGGCTGCCGCGCGAGATTCGCCACCAGTTGAATGTCCGTTTGAGCAACGGTGAAGTGGGCCGGCAATTGGTGGATTGGCTGAACCGCCTTTCCGAAACTCAGGCCATGCTCGCGGCGCAATTCGGCGGACGTCCCATCAATGAGCAGAACCTGACGGAATGGAAGCCGGGCGGTTACGAAGACTGGCTTCGGCATCAGGAAGATTGCTCATACGCGCGTATCTTGACCGAGAACGCGCGCGAACTCGAAAAGGAGGCAGGCGAAATTCGTTTGGAGGACCGTCTTGCCGCCCCCCATGGCCATGGCTCTCGCCCGCCTCATGCGGGAGGCGGATGAATCGCCCGGGGACCCGGAAAGGCAAAAGACGCTTTTGGGTGTGGCTCGGGAGCTGGCGTTGCTGCGCAGCGGGAGCCATGAAGCAGACCGCGTGCGCCTGGAACGCGAGCGGTGGGAAACCAAGCAGGCTGAAGTCAACGAGAAGAAACGCGCGGAAGCGGAGCGGGCTGCAAATTGGCAGTGGCGAAAAGCTCAGGATCCCGGCCTGGGCCGTTCCAGTCTGCCGCGGCAATATGCGGTGCGCCCCCAGGAGCTTGAAGTCTGCCTCCAAGCCAACGCCGGTCTTCGTCGCGCGCAGGATGAGCGCGCGAATCACGGTGAATCAAACCAAATCAAACCGGATGAACCCTGACGGGCGCCAGCGGGGCCGGCGGGCGCTGCCAGTTCTTTCTGAAGGAGCGCGGCTTTAACAACTCGAGCAGTTTTGACGGCCGGGTGATTGTCGGATTGATTGACGATGAGCCGGCCTTGCATTTCAAGTGGGTCTACGGGCACATGGTGCTGGGGGGCGTGCGCGACTTGCCGCAACTCATTCCGCATCACCGGATCACCGGCATCATAATCACCACGGAACTGAGGCCCGAAAACCTCCCGGTGGTGCAGGAACTGGCCTCCCGGCACGGCTTCTCCCTGAGCGAATGGCACTTTGAGACACGGCGGCTTAACGAAAATCAGAAACCAGAAAATAGGAAAGTGGAAATACAAGCTTAACGAACAACAGAAAGCAGAAGGCAGAAATTCATTCTTGATTCTTGTTTTCCAAATCTCTGCTTTCTACTTTTTCCCGTTATAATATGCGCAAATTATTTATTATCTTGATGTGCTGCGTGGCGGTCTTGCTGGCCGGCTATGTGGGTTATCTCGGATACAAAGTGGGCAAGAACAAGCATCTGATGAGCCTCGCGCACGAGTTCCTGGCAAAATCAGACGCGCGGAATGCCGCGCTCTCGGTGCAGGAGGTGCTGCGTTCAGACCGCAACAATCTGGATGCCACCAGGGTGATGGCCCAGCTTGCCGAGGCCTCGCGTTCGCCCGCCGCTTTGATGTGGCGCAGCCGCGTGGTGGAACTCGCCCCGCATTCGCTCGATGACAGGCTCGCCCTGGCGCAAACCGCCCTGACCTTGCGCGATTACGCGACCGCCACCAATGCCCTGGAAGGGGTGAACACCGCGGACAAGGAAAAGGCCGCCTACCACAACATCGCCGGCGCGGTCGCCGCCGCCGCCAATAAACTTCCCGAGGCGGAAGCGCATTTTCTGGAAGCCTCCCGGCTCGAGCCTGAGAACGCGGCCCCGCAATTGAATCTGGCGGTCGTGCGCCTCCACGGAAGCAACACCGTGGACCTGGCGGAAGCCCGAACCGCGCTCCAGCGCCTCGCCTCCAACCCAACCAATTCAGGACTGCGCTGCCAGGCATTGCGCGAGATGACCCTGGACGCCATGGGCCACAAACAGACGAACACGGCTGTGGCGCTCTCCAAGCAATTGTTGCAGGAAACCAATTCCGCATTCACGGACTGGATGCTGCGGCTGGAGGTGCTGCTGGAGACCAAGAGCGCGGATTTCAAACCGGCACTGGCCACCTGTCAACGCGAAGCCGCGACGAACCAAAGCAAGATTTATGAGCTGGCGACGTGGGAAATGGCGAAAACTTCGCCGGCGGGCGCGCTGGCCTGGATGCGCAGTCTTCCCATGAACATGCAGACCAACCAGCCGACGACACTGCTCGTCGCCGAGTGCTACACGGCGTCGAAGGATTGGAGCGGCCTCCATTCCTGGCTGGAAAAGCAACACTGGGCCGAACTGGAGTTCCTGCGCCACGCCTTTATGAGCCGGGCCTTGCGCGGGCAGGAATTGGCCGACACCGCAAAGACAGAGTGGGAGCAGGCGCTGAAAGCAGCCAACAGCCAGAAGCAGAGCCTGGTCATGCTCCTGAGGCTGGCCGCGCAATGGAATTGGGTCAACGAAGGGGAGGACCTGCTCCAGACCATCGTCAACCGGTATCCCCAGGAGAAATGGGCCACGCAGGCGCTGACCCAGACCTTGTTTGCGGGCGGCCAAACACGGTCGCTGATGCAACTTTTCAACCAGGAATTGAAGCGGACTCCTTCGGATCTCGGTGCCAAAAACAACCTGGCCATGACCGCCCTGCTTCTGGACGCGAAGGAATTGAAACCGCATGATCTGGCGCGGGAAGTTTATCAGCAGGCCCCCACCAATTCGTCCTTTGCCGCCACTTATGCCTTCTCCCTTTACATGCAGGGAAAAAAGGCCGACGCGCTCAAGGTGATGCAGCAGATCAAGCCGCAGGACCTCGAGAGTCCATCCATCGCGGGCTATTACGGGCTGATTCTCAAGGCAACGGGCGGCGGGGCCAGCGCCGGGGTTTACCTGGACAAGGCCTCCAAGGCCGCGCTCCTGCCCGAAGAGAAAAAGCTTTTTGCCCAGGCGAAGGCGGGAAGCTGAGAATGTCCTCTGTGGTGAGTGCGGCGGCTTGCCGCCGCTTTGTTCATCGGAAATCGCGTCCGACGCGAAAGCGGGACTGAGCTTCCCGCACTCCTAAATCCACGTCAAAAAAAAAGCCGGTCTTGATGACCGGCTTGTTTTGCTTTCAGGGATAACCGCTACGCGACTTGCTTTCTGCGCAGGATGCGAAGGGTGCTGGCCCCAAACGGTAACAGCATCAACGCGGCGGAGATGATCGTCGTGGGCTCGGGGACGGGAGCAAACGCGAACGTGCCAGCATCATAGCGATCCGAGGGCCCAATGCCATTGACAACATCGGGGAAAGTCGGGAAGACAATCGACGATACCGGGTAACTGTATTCCGGGGGTGTATCGAAGGTGATACGACCTCCGCCTGTGTTCTCAATAGTGCCTGAGTTGGGGTTACCTTGGGTATTGAAGTCATCATCGTTGAATGCCACTACAGTGTACGTCGTTCCCGCGGTTAATGCGAGTGGACTAATGGCCTTGAAGGCATCACCATTATTCTGTGTACCGAAACTTGACGCCGTGAACAGAACCGTCGACCCCACAAGCAATTTCGTGGTGTCATTGTAGATCCCCACGGTCACACCGCTGCTGCCGTCAGCCCCTGCCAAATTTGCTGTGAGGCCGTTATCAAAGGCGCCAAGGGCCGTGACTACGATCGGGGCATTCACAGTGAAATTCAACCCGAGGGAGCAAAGGGGCAAATCTTGCATACCTGCAGTGGTTGAGCCGTACGTGCCGCCCGGGATGCCGCCTGGGTTGTCGTAGGCAATAGTTGCACGAGCCTGAGCCGCCAGAAGCAAGGCGCCTGCCACAATTGCCAGTTTCATTTTTGTATTCATGCTTTCTCTTCCATTTTTTGGTCCTCGCAACAAACAAATTCCGGCTCGACCTCCTTGTCCCGGACATTTCCTTCACGCGATTTCCGTTGTTTTTGTTGTTGTCAAACTTTGCTTTTTGCGTGTCCTGAATCTTTCAAATTAAACTACATCCGTTAAATCCCCCCTATCCCATTTTGGGACATCTTTGCACACATTTTGGCCTGTGATTATATACGCCCAATCGAGATCAAATTATGCCGCAGTTCCTGCGCAGGATGCGGAGGGCGCTCGCCCCAAACGGCAGCAGCATCAGCGCGCCGGCGATTATCGTCGCCGGCTCGGGAACTACCGAGGTTATATCTGCCGTCAATCCGGTCGAGTCGTAAGCAAACTTACCGTCGGTAGTAACCACAAAGTCGACAGTTTCATTTTTAGTGAGGGAAACCACTGACGAACTCCAACTCGTAAAAGGGGAGGCGCCATATGTTGGTACTGGACCATTCCCAACGTTTTCGAAACCATTAACAACGCCTGTGAACTTGGTGACGCCGTTCACCAAGACATCAACACCTGTTGTTGTGGGACCTACAAAATCATCGCCTTGAAAAGTGGTCGAAATCAGGTAACTCCCTGCACTCGGAGCCGTGAACTGGACAATGGAGTATTGGCCGGCAGATCCGGGATGAAACGCCAGTGAATTGGCCGCCATACTGATGGAGCCGATTATTTGCGGAGAGCTGGTGGTGTTCTCGAAGACACTGGGGTTGCCGTCGGCGCCTGGAGGTTGGTTCCCTTGCCATTGCACGACGCCCGGAACGCCTCCAAGACTCAGGTTCACCGTCGTATCCAAGTTAAATGCCGATCCCAAAGTTTGCGACCAGCCATACGCCCAGACTCCACTTGGGTTCGGCGTCGGGGAAAAATCAGCGGCGGCATCATAAAGTGTGGCGGAAGCAACAAAGGGCATGCACAATACCAGCCCCGTTCCCAATGTTTTCGCGAATTTGAATCGTTCAATTTTCATACATTTTCCTTCGGTTTCTGATCATCGCACACTGAAAATCCCGGCGTGACCTCCCTGTCCCGGATATTTCGCTCATGCGATTTCCATTGCTTTCTTCGTTATCGAACTCTGCTTGCTGCGTGTCCTAAATCCTTCACATTAAACCACACCCCGTGAGTGCCATCTATGCCATCTTGGGACATCTTTGTACATATTTCGGACATGGCGCGCATTGGGCTACGGCAGCAGGAGAACCCGATAAAAACGCGCTTCATCAGGCCCGATGGACGTGGAAACAACGCCAGTCCCATTCGTGCAAATTGCGACATTGCCTAAATTGCACCATTGGGCTTGCGCCAGGTTTGTCGCGTATTGCAGTTGGTACTTGAGTCCGGAGGAGGCGCTCCAGGAAAGCGAGATGGCGCCCCCGGCTTGGATTGCTGACTGAAAATTCGGGGTTGGAATGGGTGTCACACTTATGTCATCCAAGCCGAGGTAACTCGGGTCGTCGCGGAACCCGAGCCGAGCGGGACGCGGGCGCAAAAAAAGGACCGCGCGCCGGAAATCCTGCTGGCCCAAGACTCGGAAATCCAACAATTGATGGCCCATTTCCAAGGCCAAATACCCCACGGCCAACAAAGCGATTTACCATGACCCAACTTTGGTCAACA